>Ga0307515_10001255_pt1 | contig 57883 bp, 48 predicted proteins | sample 17_EM_MG_FD_194513 | JGI IMG/M metagenome (GOLD analysis project Ga0307515, IMG submission 194513) | Populus trichocarpa ectomycorrhiza microbial communities from riparian zone in the Pacific Northwest, United States - 17_EM | ecosystem: Host-associated > Plants > Roots > Unclassified | place...
TACCCCATCAAAAATCGACGATTTTTTAAGCGAACCATCACTTTAAGGCCACAAATATTGATTAGAGAGTATAGTGTTTGGTATGTGAAATATGCAGCTTTGCACGGCGCATCTTTTGGCCGTCTCCAATTTTCGATATCTTTAAATCTCAGCAACTGGCAGCCCAAAAACCTCGTTTTTACGCCAAAAATGACAATAATCTCAAAGCCGCGTGCTGAGTTTTAAAGATATCACAAATCAGAGACCACCAAAAGATGCGCCGTCTGCCGCTGAATATTTCATGTACCAAACACTAAATTATCGGATGGATATTCGTGGACTTAGTTGAGGGAACCGTTTTGTACAAACCCGGACCGAACTGGCCAGGTCCGGGTTTTCATGGAACCGCTATAATAGAAACGGTCCGAAAACGGAACCGTTGCTAACACTACACATAACAACCTACTTTACAAAAACTCTGTCTAACACTCATCCAGGGTTTCATCATGTTGGTAAAACATTAAGCCATAGACAAACAGTCAGAAATCATATAATTGATAGGAGCCAAACTGCATCATACTCTGTGCTTCTTCCAAATAACAATTCTTCCACTCACGTGATTGGAGTTCACAATTGTAGACAAGGCCTGAACTTAGTAATCAATGGTACCATTGCCTTTAACACTTTGGAATGATAGTCAAACACTCCTGTGAAGATGACACAGAGACTTTATAAATTGCAATTTGTATCAAGTTGAAGAATTGAATTGAATGTACTAGTTAGACTGGCTGGAGCTTTAACAATTGTCGTTTGCAAGCTCTCAGTCCTGATCATGAATTGTGCAGTTAGTGGCAGCATCAGTTGCAATGTCTGTATTATTGTCAGTGTAAGTGAAGATAGCAGTATTGGCAACAGTATCTGAAGCAGTATTGGTGTCTGTAACTGTCACAGTGGTTGTGTTTGTGCTGGTATTGGTGTCAGTGACAGTATCTTTATTGGTGGTAGTGTCAGTGTCTGTAGCAGTGTCATTATTGGTGTTGGTGTTGATATAGGCATTGATGTTGGTATTTGTAACACTGGGAGATTCACCCTAGGTCCTAATCAATAAAAGCCCCAAATGAGTTCCAGACTGATAAAAAAGAAGATGAATAAGGCTTCACTCAGGATGCGTAATAGGATTAACACCCAAAGAATACAAGGTAACTGTTCAGTTCTCTGTTCCCAATAGATAGTATCAACTGAAGAGTATCATCTTCAGCTATCAGTATGCTGATGTACACAACTTCAGGAGAACCTGAGAGAAATATCCTCAGAACCACCACACTATCGTGATAACTCTAGGACTTCTAATTGACAGTAAAGTATTGTCCCAGCAGCCAGCACTTGTACTCGAGGACCATCTGTCAAGGAATGCAATTACTGTATGTATCGACTTGTCTATAAGAAACAGCAAAGTAGTTTCGCCTCAGCAGAAGGAGTAGTGCCGGCTCAGGAGTATCCTACCAGAAATATCCTCTGGATCACCATGCTATCGGGCTGGTCCTCGGACTTCCTTCGGACAGCACAGTATCGTCTTGTTCACATCGCCAACAATGACTTCCCTTGACAAAGGTACTGAGAATAACAAAGTATTAACAGGTGATACGTATATCTGTAATAGAGAACTGAATAGTGAACATACGACTCTAGACTTCAAGGGAGAAGTATCCTCATTGACTTCAATGCAGAACTAGTTGATAATACACAGGAATAAAGTTAAGGCTCAACGTCCAGGTCGAGAAGGTCAATAGGTATTGGTAGATAGATCTTGTTGTAGATGTTGTCATTGATGGCCTTCCTCCATGACGTTATCATTGAATATATATCAGATGATCCACACCTGTAACAATCCTAAGAGTGCCAAAGCCTGTATTGGAGTTCACATACGTAACTGCCTCATCATCCTTTGCCTCTACCATTGAGAGTTAAGTTCTAACTCCCAGGAGTATTACCTACATCATCAAGGTAATGTGCTCATATTGCGACACAATTGCTATTGGCAATACCTTGTATGGATACAAGCTTATCTGAAGCCAATTATCAACAAATAGGTTTGTGTCACCAAGAGCCAGTGAGAGTGCCCTCTCATATACCCACCGGGTACGTAACGGTTTAATAATCACGGCAAACAACAGAACACTTACTTTGAATACGCTTCATGGGAGTGAAATATACAGTGAACTGCAACTGAGTAGTTTTGCCATATATTGAACAGAGTTCATTCTGCGTCACTTGGGACATATGAATCCCAAGTCCTATTCACCCAAACCCAGACTGTGTGGTTGAACTAAGGGTTGATTCGTATGAGTGCATTTGGTCGACAGGACTCCTACATATCGAATACTGGTTAATGATTCATTTCTCATATGACCCTGCATATCTTGAGATGCCATGGTAGTCTGATATTGACAACACCTCATCTCCCTAGGAATGAACCATTGGAGCATGATGGAACAGTCGTTTGGTCGGCGACCAGGAATAAGCTTTCGTGCCTATAAGGAGTAACCATTGAGAATTGAGAAGTTGTGACCAGTTCCGATCGAAAGATGATAGTCATCTTATTTGCGCTTGGCTTGACCGTTGTCATGGATTAGTCGATGCAAAGGTTCGGTAATAGAGATATGACTAATTGGTGAACAAATCTGGAAGGTAGATCCAATATAGAAATCCGAGTGACAGTTCGTGATTTCAGATCAAACCTCTATATATGGATCATCAAGTGATTTTGTAGGATCCCGGAAATATAACAGTACACCACAGGCATAACAGTATTGGTGTGAGTGTTGGTGTTAGAGTTGGTGTTAGAGTTGGAGGTAGTATTAGTGTTGGTGTTATTGTTGCTGTTGGTGTTGATGTCAGTGTCAGTGTCAGTGTCAAAATTGAAGATGTTTGTCTCTGGCAATATTGACTTCTATTTGACAAACAATGCTGAAGTGTTGATTGTTGTTTCTCTTTAAAATGCAAAACCATATAACCTGTTATATAGTGGTAGATATGTGCATACATATGCAAATATGTGTTTGTGTGGCTATTAAAATTGGAGTCTGTTCTCCATGCTCAGAATTCTGCTAAACACTGTGCATGGAATTTCAATTCCATGCATTGTAGATTAACATCTACAGCCTTTTGGGTGGAGAAATGGGGTTGTCATAACTGCAGGTTTACAGTTGAAGGTATACACAATATAGCTTCCAATAATGCTATCTCATTCTCACAGTAGAGGAGTTAACAGACTCTCTGGATAAATGGCCATGCTGGACACCACCTGTTTCTTGCATTGTCCAAATCTCATACCCAGAAGACTGCAGCAGACTGATTGCTATACTCCCCAGGGGTTTCAATTTGCTGACACCTCGTCAGCATCCACAGTGTACTAACTGCACACCTTATGTAGATAATCTCAGCATTATACTGCATACAGATTTATTCTTGACTGGTCTCCAGTTGACCTGTTAAACAATTTGGCTGAACACATTCTGATGCTGACCCTCATTTATCCTGTACTCCTCCCACCCTGTCTTCTTACTCAATCTCCTCAGGTAAAACCCATATGTCATCTTGTTGATGTAATATTGTATACCCCTGAAATTCAACACTTCAGCCATCACATCCATCATAGCCTTCTTCACCTTGACATCTCTTTAAGCTGTTCAGTGTGCAATTTCATTCATAGGAGGTATTTTTTGCTTAGTTGAATCATTGTCTACAGTCTATTAGATATCCTGATGCTGGAGCTGTTGACAATGCATTACAAACACAGCAGCCTTGGTTATATAAAGCTTTGCAATTCGACTGCTATTGGTTCATTGTTGAGGAAAATACTATTGGAATTGCTGTTTTGGCTGGCCACATAATCTCTTGTCAGAAACCTATTGAGATGATCGATTGACTCTTAGTCTAAGATGACATGTAGCTTGTATAGTAGCTGCTAGCTCTAATCCAATGCCCTGTGATAATATACTCATACAAAGACTTGGTTTAACAATTCACATATAGATATTTGTATGTATTAGCTTTACAAAATGTTCGATATTGTCTTATTGATAAAAGAAATTACAGGATGACTACTGTTGCAGGTCAGGTTAGATTTATCAAATATTGTAACAAGATATGATCAGTTGAATGCAAGCTTGAAGTTCATCTCAAGGAAATCAAGACAAGTTAGGAGTTAAATTTCCCCAGTATTCAGTTGCTGTTATCAACAATAGAATGTATAAAGAGAACAGAACGGAAAATTCTCCAATATCCAACAAAATCTTCCAATATACCGTTTGATTACCAGCTTTGAAGTATTCTTCATACTCTGTTATATTATTCCTATTCTCAATTCTGATATTATACATTAATATAACCAATCTTGTCAATATATCCATTCTACAACATTCCACATTACAACATATCAGACTACTTACTTATCATACTAACTAACTATGCCGCATGTATTTGGTGAAATTACAATACATTTGTATTTACTGACATAAATTGTTCTCAGCAATTTATAAAAATCCATCCATTATTTGAAAGAAGTGATATGAACAATTGCTTCTATATCTGGATCTCACCAGTATCTGCTTCTCAGATTCAATAGTTACTCAGAACCATCTCTAATAGTTCAAGTATCGCTGAATGATAAAGGTAATCATTATCTAGAATTTAACATCTATCTACAAAGTTGACTGTCTGTTGTAGTAGTTAGATATCACTGCTCAACTGCATGATATTTTGTTACTGACATTAAATTTCATGGGAGTTCTTGACACTTTTCAGATAATATTTTTTCTTGCCTATAAATTTGATGGAGTAGTAGCAGGGAAAGCTTAATTCTAGCATTGAATTGTTTGTTGTATGATCTAGCAAAGACAAAGTTAGAGCCTTATGAATCTGTATGGATGTCAGAAGATCAAGTTTATAAAAGTACAAGAATACTTAGTGACTTTCCTGATTAGGTTCAAGATATTTGCAACCACGTTTGGAGACAGGACAGTTGGTGCAACTGTATTAGCAGTGGAGTCATAATATACTAGCAGGCTATGTATGGTACACAGCTTCACCACATTAAAATATTCATCATGCATTACTGCACTGTAGTGTTATTCTATTTCTGGGTGTTTAGGAAGTTGTTTCATTACTTGTTGTATTAAATTAGCATCAATTTTCAATATAGACTGACGTGCATCCCATATATTTATATATATTATTGAATGGTCTATACTATGTACAGTGAAACAAAATTCATGCTTCACAGTCTCCAAGAATTGATTATTCACTGTCAATACAGCCAGGGGTACTCACTTTACACAATGAATTTGTTGATAATTAATCCATATTCAAAGCTAGTTACATAATGGCATTCATGTGTTCAACCTGCCTATTAGTTTGCAGGTGAAATAATGTCCTAAACTACCTGGAAATCTTCAGATACATGCATAGGGATTTCCAAAACACAGATGCTGTTTGGAGGCTATGATTCGATATGAAAGTTTGTTGCAGTCTATGTAACTTTACTACTTCCCAGATATTCCAGTTGGACAATTCATATGATATATCTATCATATTCAAAGCAACTAAGTATTACATTTCCAGTTTTGTTCCAGATGTAATCCAATGGTATGAAATCATCTACACTTGGGCAGTCTAACAAGAATATTCACTACACAATCATCCTAGTTAATTCTCAGTCAAGTAAGTAGTTGGAGAGCTTCATACATTGTATGATGTAAATTGTAATAGCTTCGACCAATATTATAGGAGAGAACAAAATGAGTTGTATTAATGTATATGGTTAGTCTTCCAGTAAAATGGCCTGTTGAGGTTAGAAATTTCTTTACATTCATGCTGAATATCTTGTAACAGGTGTGCTATAATGTACTTGGATAATCTAAAGTTTTGGGTCATAATATTATTTGATATCTTTTTTGTTGCAATTATAACCAGATGTCTCTAACTATTCAGTTACTTTCAACGATAGCTATTATTCTAGTATTGTATACACTGGATATAATTTTGTATACTAGTAATGATTCTGTCTAATATTTCTTTCTAAATATATTGGAAATAATTTAACAGCAATCATTGCAGCACTTGACCCAGAGCCTGGTAACGGCAATTCTATATAGTCAGCTCACCACACGTGCTAGATTTCTAGCAATAATCTAACCTTGATATACCCTTATACTATACTAGAATATTGACTTTCACATTAGCAACTGTATGAACGAATATATCATCATATCAGGCCATATTCAACCATGTGCCTTGATACTATTATCACTACTTTAGTAACTGGATCTGTTTTGCTCACTGAATATCAAGATCATTGGTTTTACCCCATTTCCACTATGTGACATCATGGTGTCAACAATTGAGAATACTGCCCTCCAAACGAAATATCAAAGCATCGCTGGTGCAAAGCATGATGATTTGAATATTTTGTTATTCAATATAGCCACCTAATTTCACCTGAGATAAGTTCAGAGACCAATTGGCACATGAGACATGTGACTGGAAATGATCATGACATTACAATATTACGATCAATGGATTTGAGTACTTAGTCCTCCAAATATTAGAAATACTACACCAATGATCAAATCGAGTTTGAATACTTTTCCACAACTTATTCGATCAGGGTCACAAGTGGGAGATGCTCCAACTAACGCAGTGAAGTGACCCATCAATGGATCAATGGTGAAAACCAAAGGTGAAGTCGAAAGATGATTCACAAGTCAGTACAATTATGTCTACATTTCTTCCAATCAAGCAAAGTACACCTATCTCAGTTTGCGTGTACACCTACAGCTCAAGCAGCCTCAAAGAAGCCCACATGCAGCAATATTCTATGCCTAACCTATGGATAGACTATTCGAGTAAAACATACCTATGGAAATAGAGGATACTAGGAACAATGCCCACCATCAAGCAGGATTAGCCTAAAAATGAAGTACTCTTTGCACCACAAACCTCTGCATGAGCGAAGCGCACATATGCAGAACACACCCTATACATTGAACACAATGATGATGAGATGTATTCCTTCAAATGAAGGGAACATACAGTGGTGATACATTATGTAGTGTGAAGTGCATTTATAGTCAACGACCTACACAATTCCACAGACTGATAATGATTACCATGATGACCACTCAGAGTACAAGTATTATGGGCAAAGGAAATCCACCAACCATATGACTGATTTTCGACTACAATTACATTTATGACAAACCTGTATAGGCTCAGATCGATTGCAGTGCTACCATGATTGTTATGGCACCGAGACTTCTAAAGCTACTCAGCATAATATGTGAGGTTGTACATGTCACCACCCTCAGCCTAAATGACAGAGTGATGCAACATGCAAAGGACAGCTAGAAGATGTGGATTACAGCTCAGTACTTGGAATCTTCTCACACTGGTAGACACATCAGACATGCTGGTCATGTTAACACGGGAATACCATTCAGTACTTGCCATACCATGGTTCCAAATTTGAGGTTCTAATATTGACTTGGCCCACCATCAATTGGCTTTCCTGCCATAACTGAATGCAAGTGGAGTGGAAGCAATGACCAAGGTTACTATGGCAGTGGCATCGAGGTATCAAAAGCAGAAAATGATGACATCACAGACAAGGTTCTGCATAATGGTTCAGATATACAGACACACTGAGCAACCGCAATTGACAATCTTCTAGCTTCTATTGTTTTCATCACAGCATTTGCTCTCTGGGTTGGGGAATACACAGGGCTGCTGAGAGCGACTTTGGAAGGAATCTCTTTGAATTCACCAAGTAATGCAGACTGAAGCACTGGATGTGACCAGCTAGGAACAGCGACAGTGGTTGCGGCAAAAAGGCCCTACTGAGGAGACGCTTGAATGACTGCTACCGGCTTGCCAAGATACGAAGGGAGTTACCTTACAGCAGGGCTAGGCTTTTTCATGTGCGGACTGTTAATCCTAAGGTCTTCAGGATTTTCCCTTCCACCACATCCAGCCTTTTCTTGAATCTTTGGCCAATACAGATACAGTAGTACATATGAATCCATGCAAGTCTGCAGATCTGAGACAACATTGACAGGCGAATGGTAATTGAGTGTGAAGAGAGCACTCAGGAACACCAAAGACTCAAGAAGCAGTGGGAAGCCTGGGTACAAGATAATGCCCCAGAGATGAGAGATGACAGTTCTGCAGTAGGCTACATATTGAGGAAGAGAGCAATCACTGAGACTATTGAAATTTCGCTTACAAGAGCCCATATGTCCATCCTGGAGATGATCTGAAATGGATGTTAATCAACCCATTTCACTACGGTGATATACACGAAGACAAGCAATTGAATGCCAAGATGCACATCAAACAAACAGTGCCCATGCCATACTGAGTACAATCTTGAGTACTATTCAAGAGACTAACTCAAGTGCCATATGGCAGAGGTTAGATTGCCGAATACAATGCTGATTGCAATGCTGCATACAATGCTGATTACACTGCGGAATACAATGCTGATTACAACACTGAATCCAATGCTGATTGAAATGCTGTATGCAATGCCATATCTGCACTGAAGTTACATAGCCAACAATAGTCCTGGATAAGATTCCGACTCAGGCTTGATGATTCTGAGTTACACAAATATGCTGAACATTGATGACTGTATATCGAGCCTTTCCAATCGATGTTCCCTAGGGTGCCATTTAAGATTAGTCACCAGTGTAGCAATGACTTTCAAAAGAGAGGAATGACCATACCGCAATCTGAAGCAACCGCTACTGCTAACAATCCACATCCTGCATGTGCAGGAATGAAACTAGACAAATTGACAAGCACGCCAGGAGGAGAGCCATCAAACCCACCAAGCAATCCAAGGTGATAAGTTCAACTAGCATATGACTAATGTGCAGTAGACCTGTCAATGCATCAGAAAAATGACTACTCAAATGAGCCTGATCCATGCTGAGCAAGTGCAAATATGGCAACAGCAGCTGTTCCTAACAACACACTGAAAGAATAGGGTACAGCTACAAAATTATTCCCAAATGAAATGAGGAATGATCTCTGAGGGTACCAAACAGTTGACCCAATCACATCACAAGACACAGTTGAGATATCTAACCAGAATATGACTACTGACGCGCTTACAGCAACAGATATCACTGCTGAAGGACTTTAAATGAAGATCAAAAAAGAGGATAATTGGGTGCACAATCAAATAATTGTCGTCTAAGTTCATATCAAAGCCATTATCCAAATGACTTTCAGGGAGATCTGGCCTACTCAGACCGTACCAATTGCTGAATCAAGAGATGTTGACATCTGCATATGTAATATACAAAGTGGCTTGCCATGAGCAGAAGAGTGCTCATGTCACCATCAGTATCACCACCTAATGTGATGCTTATATGTAAGATCTGGATCAATGATATACTGCCCACACCGATGCAAGTGGCACATTCTGCCACCCTCAATTGGTCATCAGTTAGCCACATAGGAGAACTGATGGATATGGCGATTCTAGGAGGATAACCTTACATCAATGATGAAACTCACGACAAGGCGCCATTGCAATGAGGTTGAGATTGAGTACATACGCATGTCTGTTATGAGAGTAAGTCAACAGACATACCATGTCACAACGAGGCGCCATTGCAATAACGTCAAGATTGAGCCGATTGGGATATCCTATATGACAGTCAGTCAACAGTTAGTGTAGCTCAGAGTTGCCACCGGAGAGGTTGATGCGGAAAGATGCCAGAAGCTAACGGAAGATGGTCTCCCAATGATCTTAAAGTGGAACTGAAGTATGTATGAAATCACAAAGAGATTATGACAGCACTTCCACTGAGCTTAGATGCTAATCAAAATATGATAGGATGAAGTTGTCGATGGGGTAATGAGTTTCCAAATGATGGAGATGGCTGTTCAAGATCAGTCAAGTCCTTCTGACGAGTTAAAAACCCACCAGGAGGCAGTCTACAAAGATTTGAACCAAGAAGTCCACTGAGAAACCAACTAGGAAGCCTAACATGTTGGCTAAGAGTCTATGGATGTCCCCTATTGAGAGTGCAGCTATGATGTCCTCCGGATGGTCACCATAGCTGACTTTGAATGATGTACACTGAGTCAATGTCACCTACCAATGACCTTTGGCTACAGAATGTATTCTACAGAGCATGCAGAAGGACAGTACAATGGCTCTAGAGAGTGCGAGCACTCTTGAACTTGGGATGATAACCCATAGTTGAAGAAGCCTTATTGCTAGATATCAACGAATGAGATGAGACTATAAGATTGATGTATATAACTGACAGCTACGGTCTATGCTGGCAGCTGAAGCTTCCATCCATATGATGTCATCAGTGGAACCTCTACCACTCTGATGATTTCAACGACTATCTACACTGAGATAGAAAGACCTTCACGAGTGGCACTACATGGCTGGTTGGAATCTGTATTAGTTTGTGAGTGGAGAAAAGGAAGAATGGAGGTGCAATACTTGGAACCAGTGGAAATCAGTCAATATCATTTCGGAACTCGGGACGTGCTGATTGTAATCCATTGGGTAATCATTTGTTCTGTTGTTCTCTTTTCTTCTGCTTACTTCTTTACTTCATGGCATCTTGGCCCAGATGGTGGTGGCACAGGCTTGATCACCTCCAGATTGCAGTCAAGTGGAGCCAAAGTTTCCCTGTGCACCCAGTCGACCTGAAAGCTGATGTACAATGCCAATTGATTGTGGGACATTGGACTTTGTATGAGTACTTATGCAGCATGATTGTAGAATGCTTCCTTCCTGTCGTTTCCACCTCAACTGGCTTTGGCAGTGCAGAAGGTCTGCGCCTAAAGAAGGGGAAAATGACACTGTGGTACATAATGCAAGACAGGGCAATGGCTGTTCTGTATAGTCGGCTCACCATCAGCCATAGATCTGATGCAATTATCTTATTTATATCCACATCTAGTATGACTTACATCCACATTGGCAACTGTATTCCGATAATAACCACATTATTGCCTATGAGGCCGATTACAGCAGTTGGTGTGCTTACAGCTGCCCTGTACTGGTTGACTATCTGCCAATGAATACAGTGCATCTGGAATGTTTGATAAGTTCAAAACTACATGATCAATATTAGTCAATTATTTTTGCTATCCCTCAGGGTGGTCCACTGGCCTCCGTTTTAAAGCTACCACCTGCCGAATATTCTTTACACATTACAATATGATGGGATTGTTTAAATATAATTGTAACTGAGGCATTCATCTATGCTATCTACTGAGAAGACGATTGCTTATAATATATTGAAATTTCTGGTCAGTTGAAATCAATTGGAGGGGTCAGATGGAGTCAATATTGGTAACAATAATGTAATCTGATTACAAACCAAAACTCTAATTTCATATTAAGAAATACAACTAGAGAGTTTGGATTATTCAAAGTCATCTATCACTTTGCAATACAGAGAATGAGTAGAGAGATGAGAAATGGAAATTCTCCAATACCAGACAATCTTTCTTTTTGTGCAGTTCCACAGCCACCCAGAAATTATCTTCCATACACCGATAAACCATCCAAATGCTCGTCCAATCTCTTACACAACATTCATCAAACTCATATCAATAAAACCATGCCATAATATCCGACATTAAAACAAATCTGACCACTTCCTTATCATAATACATAATACCACCACCAGTTCACCTGATTCTCATTGGATTTGTACATCTGGCAATTTCACCTACCTCTATTAACTTCCACTCACACTTATCATTTCTTTCCCTATGCCTGCATTAGTATGTTTGAGCTGTTTCATTGTGCAGATTGTGCAAAGCAACATGAACTCAATGATGGACAAAAAGTCAATGCATTTCAATTAAATGATTTCTAATCTCGCTAATATGGCTATCCATGAAATATACATGCCTTCAAGACATTTTGCAAGGGATGAGTACCAATAATTACCATTGCATATTGTAAATATGTCGTTTTGTTGCTATGTGTAGCATGTATCACTCAGATGACAGGCTAGCAAATGATGGTACCGTATAGAAAGAACATTTCAAAAAGTTCAGTAGTACGTTGGGAGTGCTAAAATTGCACTGGAACATTGGGAGGTGAAGATTCAGTTTTATTTGTAGTATAATAATTGGTTGTATTACTGGATGAATCTCCATAAGTTGTATCAATTATCATTTTATTGGAAGATAGTGTAGTATTACATTGGAAAACTGATCATCTTGAAGGTTGAAGTGTACTAATGTGATCTTAGTCAGGGTTATCCAGCAGAAGTAATTCCAATTCATTGTTTTTGAGCAATAATTGAAATACTTTGGAATATTAGTACAAGATATTATTATGACACTGGTGTTAATATTGTCAGTAACATCAATTCACCATGGATGTGATCCTGTATTGGGAGATATAATAATCCAAATTGTTTGAATGACTCGCTTCAGTAATGTTATTCAACATGATTAATACAATGTTTGGAATTATAAATGTAAACAATGTATTTCCGATTTCAAATAGTATAGTCCAACAGTGGATTAATGTTCAATTCAGACTAGTAACTATGGGGAGATAAAGATTCAGCAGTGGAGGCAGGAAGGTGAAATAAAATAGAATCGAATTCGAGTTTGGATCATGATTTGAAATGAATGTCATATGAACCTATACACATCCAAGGTTGTACAGATTGTTTAGCTTATATTCAGTTTAACATATAGCAGTTTCAGTTATACTAATAAAAATTGACTTTGGAAAAAGTTTGTAAATTAAAAGCTTCTGCATTACAGTATATTGAGATATTCTTTACTATGAACTGGACGCAAAATTGAATCCAAAGTTGGTGTTATGGCCTATTAATACTGAACCCAGTGACAGTTTAGCAGATCACCATTGAAACAATATTTTCATCCAACTACAAGTAACCATAATGTTATCTATTTTACACTATATAAATTTGGAAGCTGTGTTACTGTGTACTTTCTCATTAAAGAAAATTGGTAAAAACTTCTACTCAGTAATCTTGCAAGAAAGAAAGTCAACCAATACTAAACCTTGTTCTGATATGCTACTTATCCATATTCTCAATCTGAAAGAATATATGTTGCATGAAATGTATTGAGCTTAATTTTCCCATATTGTCAGTGATATCATTATGTCACAGATAACAGCTTGAAATGGAGAGAAGTAAGAACACACCTGCTTTCTGTGTTTTGCAACAGTGTAGTTGTTGGCAATGCCTAGTTACCACTTACCATAAAGAACTCAGTTTGCAACTTAGATACAACTTACCAATCTAGGTAATGCCTAAGTTGTATATTGAGATCTCCAACTTCCATATTATCACAATTACATTATCTGTCATAGAGGCTGGACACTTTCAGACAGCTTAGTCAGTAGTATATTGACTCCATAAGTGATGGGCAATTTCTTTGAATCACAATTAGCCTATAAGGCTTAGCATAGGTATAGTTGTGCTAGCTTAAATATTCAACAGTGAATTGAATAGTCGTGACTTCCAATATTAGATATAATTGTTGTAAAAGTACTCTATAGCGCTACAAGCCAAAAGTATTCTTTCATAAATCAATTCAAATTGTTAAAACAGGAGACAATCAAGATCCAACAGATTTGGGGTATAATCAATTCCCAATTTGAAATGTTCCTAAACATGGAGTTAAGACAGATATTGTTATAATTCAACAGTGGTACTGGTGGGAATAGAGGTGCTATAGAGATTCATTGGGAAAGTGACCTGCAAGGATTGATATGCAGTGTACATGAATTGTATAAACAAAGTCGATTATCCACTTGAAATCTTTCCCAGATAGTCTAGTTTGCACTATAGTACAATAATTACTAAGCTGTATTACTTTCCCATACTGTAAATACAGTAAACTGGAAGAATATACCCATATATGATTTGATGATAATTAGCTTTGAGTTATATAACCAATTGAGCATTGCTGTTTCTTGTATGCCAAAATGATAATCGTAGGCATTATATTATTGCATTCATTCATACGATAGTAAGTAGATTCCAGTTTAGCAGTCTAGATTCACCACAACTTATATACTACATGGGATCTGTACCTACTCAATGTGTTCATTACGGTTGGCAAATATTTCGTAGTTTGTTTTTCCTCTCAATGTTGAAATGACACCGAGATGTAATAAGAGTCCTCTGTAGGACAGATACCCATGAATGTGTTCAAATGCTTCCGAATGATGTTATTTAACTCCGGATACTCACAATGAAATCAATTGTATAGTGAATAGACTACCATCTTATCATTGGTCCAACCACTTACAATACAGATGAAATTCAACTCTAACTTTATGGTTTCTAACTATATAATAACAATTTTATAAGGAATCTCTTCAAATACTATTCACCAATTGGTTGAAGCAATAATGATGGACAGGAAACCCCCTGGAAACTATGTGATAGTTATCTCAGAATATAATTCAATTGCTGACAACTGTATTCATACTAACAGACATTTCAAATTCCTGCGGTGATTATCAATTTTGGTTAATAGCATTGTAGCTATCGAACTGTATATTCTCTCTTCATTCAATGTGCAACTTTGTATTATTCTCACTAGCCTCTAGAATATACTAATATATCAAGGTGGTGATATTCACTTGGTTTATATAGTTAGAGGTGATGTTTCTCTGGGCAATGTCAGGCTGTGAGTGGAGAGTAACTGGTTAGTCAGTATAGATACTGAGACCAAGGTATAGATAATGTCCATTAGGTGCTCAGTTGTGCCACAGCTAGACAAACTGTACTAATAACTCATTCAACTTATTCAGTCCACAGCCTTGAAAGTTTCAACAATCAGGTTCACTGGAGGAATATTGAGCTCAGTACTACCCACTATTGTAGTTGCTATAAACAGCAGAATTGTATTAATTTTCAAATTGGAGTACCATTTTAGTGTAATTGTCATGGTATATTTTCATATATATGTACAATGTATTCACATTGGCAACAAAATGCATCTTTAGACAGCAGTTAGAATGGGATATCTCACTATGACAAGAACAAAGCAGGAGAATGTCGTGTAATTGAGGTATGCAGGGGAACACCCATTCAGTAGCTACGAAAATATTAAGGAGTATCTTGCAGCAATCTATGCTGGGTGAGTATACTGATTCTCTGCCAGCAGGTAAAATATCGTCAGTTGACATATATCTCTGAACCGTGGAATAATAGGCAGATACACACTATGACTATCAGCCTGTTCTTCTAACCTCTATGCATTAATGTTGAGATGATTCTTAGCATCTCTCCAAATCAACAAAACATATCCAATCTGAAATCCCATTAACATGCAGTCTTCTGAAATTCCGCATAAATTGTATCTTCCAAAAGCAAATTCAATTCAGTTTGATTTTCTGCAGTACAGTTTGATTTTTTTCTGTTCAGTCTACATCTCTACAGTATATTCAAAGCTGCATGAGACGTATATATCAAATAAGAATCCATATAAGTGGGATGTCATTCACGTGGTTGGATTTTGGCCACCGTGTATTGATCCATTGCCATATAATACAAATTATCCACTGCACCATAATGTTTTATGCTTTTTTGTATTCTGTTTGGAAGGTATACATTGAACATTTGACTACATACTGGAGTGTCTCTGCATTGGAATGTCCAATGACTGAACAATGTAATAGATCTTCCGACCCAGCTGAAAATTGCTATCTTGTTTAGTTATACCAATCATGATGGAATTGATATTCTGGTATAGTAGTTTCTGGTAGCTTGGATTGAATTCTTACCTCCAGCACAATTTGCCATGCAAGAGTCTGTTTTCCCTCATGCCCATGAATGATGTCAAAAATGCCAAGCCTTGAATAGCATTTGCAGAGATAGCAATTACTACATGCATTTTTTTTTTGAAATGTATGATTATCATATCATAATTAGTCAGTATTGTCTATTTTGCAGCTTACCTATGGTTCAGATTATATTCACATGTATCTGCTAGATCATAACAGTTCCCGGCCCACATTGGCCACCCCTGCAACCACCTCACCACACATCCAAAAATCATTATCAGAGGCCATCCTGGTTATCTAGTCTTCTTCAGTAGCAAAGAAAACATTCAGTAAAGGTGAATTGTAAATTATAAGTAATGCGACTTTGTAAGTCTTACTATCCCACTGAAATTCACTCTCTAAACTGGCAATCCACCACATGTCCAGATATCCCTACCCACCTTTCTTTCGTACAGGTGATTGAATTCTGCAAACTGAAACCTCTCCTTATTGAGACACCACAGTTACTTGCATTTTGAACATACTTAGCAAAGATTGGCTGCAGATTTGGTATTTCTGACCAGGCTGTCATGCTGGCAAAGCCACCATCCTGTAAGGGCACATACGCCAGCGTTCGGCCATATAGGCATACGTATGGTAATTATGGTATACGGTTGCAAACGTGGACTCAAGTGATAGTAAATAGGTGTATACGTAAGATTATCGCTAGAGATCTAAGTCTCATGGCGAGCCGACTATATAGAATGGCCGTTACCCGGCCACAGTCATGTGTCGCTGTTACATTATCCCCCTCTTCAGGCGCAGACCTCCTGGGCTGCATAATCCGTACAAGAGAAAAGGAAAGTAAAGGGAAGAAAGCATTGTACATTCCTGCCGCGTACGTACTTGTATGAAATCATATGTCCCGCAACCGATTGGTACACCTCATTGGCGACCTCTCGGCAGATCCGGTGGACGGGGACACTCCATATCCATTGACTGGTGGTGAAAACCCATGCCGATGCCATTTGTATCGGGCCGAGATCCAAAGAAGAGAAGAAGAGAAGAGAGAAACAAGAATACATCTAAAAGTGATCCCATCTCCATATCTCGACTTCCTAACTGAAGCCATGCTCCAACGACCATCATTCCCGTCGCTCGTATCTCGGCGTAGGTCTTTGTTGAAATTGTCAGGGTGGTAGAGCTTCCGCTCGTGAGTTGGCATCGATGGGAGCTTCTGCTGCTGGCATCGGTCGTAGCCGTCAACCATATACGTCAATTGCGTCTTATTCATCGATATCTAACACGTAAGTTTCTCTAAAATGGTTATACTTACCAAGTTCAAGCGCGCTAGCGCTGTGTGAGCTCTGTGCAGTGCATCCGCATGCTCTGTAGAGTATATCTTGCAGCCGGTAGTGGCATTGACTCATCTTGTTGGACTTTGCCGGTTGACTTCTCAGTTGACTTCATCCCGGTGGGCTTTGGCTTGTCCGTAGGACTTGACTGGTCGATTTCTCAGTAGACTTCTCTGTCGAATTGTCAGTCTGTCTCTGTTGACCGCCTCCCGGTGGGCTTTCGGCTTATCAGTAGGGCGCATTTTTGACACGGTCATCCCCCCTTTGGAAGTTCGTTGCTCCGTCGACGACTTAGACTCATATTGGTTGTTGATTCCCGTCGTGGTTCGGTAGACTTATGAACTTCGGTAGACTGTTGGTGATCATTGTTGACTGACGCGTCTTTCGGCAGCCTTCGTCTCTGGACTTCGCAGGTCTTCGACTTCCCTTGTCTTTTGCCTGGTCTTGGTCGACTTGCTTTCTCTCATTTTTCCATTTGCTTTGACTCATTTTTGCACTTGCTCTCGTCTCATTTTCCCTCTCGCTTTGGCCTTGCTTTTGACTTGCTTGGTCATTGACCTGCTTGGTGTTTCGACTTGTTTCGTGCTTCGACTAGGTTCATCTTTCGACTTGCTTTTTGCCTTTTCAGACTTCGCTTGGTCTGTTCTCGTTGTCTCTGACTTTGGGCTTTGGCCGTGAATTCTCTCGGTACGCTTATCCCCGCTCTCTGCGTGCAGTTATTGCCGCTGGGCTTCTCTGTTGGTAAGTGCATTCTGGTACGTCATTCCGGAACGTCCGGTAGGGTCATTGTATATGAGGATTTTGGTCCCGGTAGGGTCATCCCTCTCTTTAAAGGTCGTTGCTCTGCCGACGACTTATCTCCTCTATTTGGTATTGTAACTCAGTTTTGTACTCGTCGCCTTCATTGATTTGGATGAGGTGATAGGCATTCCTGAGGTCCTGTCGAGCATCGCCGAGATCAGTGTGAGAGGATATCGGTTCTTCGCCGCAGCTGTATTGAGAGCTCGGTAGTTCACACACAGCTGCAGTCCGCCATCCTTCTTTCACTCTTTCCGAGATTTCGTAGATCAACGCAATTTGTGTGGTTCCTCACGGCGGAGTTACCCTGTCATTTCCTCTCACGCTCTTCCTATGCTCCTTGAGCCAGAATCGCTCTTCCTCACGAATTCGCTTTGCATGCCATGATAGGTGTGGTGCGAGAGTTGGCATATCTTGCTGCATACGTCCACATAGTCCTTGTATCTCACGAGGATACGACAAATCTTGATATTGTGAAATCTTTATATTGTGAAATCTTGATATAGTGAAATCTTGATATTGTGCTGTGATGCGACCCCCATCATCTGTTACCATCTCCACGTTAACTATGTCTGTTCCTATTCTCGTTAGCCTTGTCTGCATTGTAGCGTACTTTGGCAGAGTGGAGATGGGTAGGGGTCCCGGGATAGCCGGATCAGACGATTCGTCACAATAGGACCAAGCCCCGTGGACCAGTTTCTCCCTTCGTGTCTTGCCGAGCCTGTAGCAGTCATTCAAGAACCGTCACTGTGTGACTCGTCCGCCGCAACTAGCGCCGCTGCTCCTGCTCGCGCATTTAGCATCCTGCGGTTTCTCTCACTTCCGGTGATGCCTTCCAGTTGTGCTCCCAGCAACCCTTGACATTCGCCAAGTCATATGACGAATGCCTCGACCACTTCCTCACTAGGACAGAGATGATCGAATGCAGCAGCCCCGAGTAGTTGTATACCTGGGGGAAGGGACACCATTTTGGTAACCTCACCGCGTTCCGGCAGACTTGTGTGATCTGCTTCTGGAATCTTCGCCCGTTGCGGTCCATTTGGCGCTTGCAGGGCTGTCAATCGACCTTTGCTCCAGTCGATTTCCGGGTTTCTTGCCATGGCAAGCGCAAGACTTGGTCATATACCTTCATTGGGATGACTAACTAAAACCTCCGATTTGTCAACCAGTTTAAGGTATTCAAAATACTGAACCAAGAGTCTGGCCATTCGACTCTCTACATACATCATCACCGGGCCAGGGTGGAGGTGAATACTGGTTCGTATGGTAGCTCGAGTTTCCTAAGTAGGCTTGGCGATATGAAGATACTCGTTGCACCGCAGTCGATTTGTACTTTGACTCGCTGCATGTTGCCGTGTATATTTCATACAAGGACTTCATGGATGATATGCGCCGAATCAGGTCTCCATGTGCCACATAGATATTGGCTTCACATCAGAGCCCAACCTTCCAGAATGACTGTTGATTTTAAGGCGATTCAGTGAGGTTGTATCTCATCCAAGGTTGCATATAAGGTTTTGTGGTCTCCGCTGCCGCAGCGAGTGCATTGCCGGTTTGCCTTTCAGCTTTCGCAGACTTCCTTTGAGAGCCACGGCGCTGATTATAGTTGGCACCGCTGCCTCAACAGGGCTTATTGGACATGACGGATTTTGAATTGCCGGGATCGGGATTGTTGGAATTATTGGAATTGGCGGAAGTGCCTTCCGCAAGTTTGGAGATGAATGGTTGGAAGTTGCATTTCTTATCGCCGCCATTCTGAGACCCTCCCAATTGCCTTTGTTGTTTTCGCTGTCTTCTGGGCTTCGTCGAGGTTGCTAGAGCTGTAGGTATACACAATGCGCTGACTATCGTCTGTTGACTTCGCCTTCAGTTTTCGGTATTGCCGATTGAGGGGTAAGATCGCGTCATTGATTGTAGGATCTCCGACTGATGATCGCGCTCCATTGACTTGTGGGGATGGTATTCAATTCCTCATGTTGGTAGGGTCGAATCCTATACTCGTGATAATCGTCGTCATTGTGGCGACGCGTCTCGTCCATTGTAGCGTCTCTGGCTGCTGATTGCTCCAAATTGCCTCGTAGGCATGATGTTCGACTCAATATCTCGATCGTATTCGGATTCGCTCATTGGCCGGATCGAATAGTTGTGGCCTGTAGTCGTGATAATTGTCATTATTGTGGCGACACGTCTCGTGCGCCAATTGGTCTCTGAACTCTTCTCCGCTGCCATCAGGGTGCTCAACTGGATGATGAAAAGATCAATATCCGTGCTTGCAGTAATCATGCTTCGATATGTCATCTTTAAGGGTGTAATCTCAATTTTAGACTTTATGAAGTGGCACGTCGGTAAAGGGGTAAAACTCGTAACTGCCGTGAGCGAAACTTATCCGTTTACTGACAAAGCATTCATATTGTAAGGGCACATACACCAGCGTTCGGCCATATAGGCATACGTATGGTAATTATGGTATACAGTTGGAAACATGGACTTGAGTAATAGTAAATAGGTGTATATGTAAGATTATCGCTAGAGATCCAAGGCTCGTGGCGAGCCGACTATATAGAATGGCCGTTACCCGGCCACAGTCACGTGTCGCCGTTACACATCCCAGCAACTTTCTCTTCTCTTGGTGTACTGAAAATTGCCTGCAACTCCAACTCTCGCTAACAGGTAAAGATATGCCCTCTATGATGTTTGACAAAGTTGGTTTTAGTGTTGTTCACTATGAGAGATGTTTAATGGGTATTGGTATCCCCCCTCTGAGGCTTAAATCTTAGGTACATTGCAGATGGAATTCCTTGTGTGCAATGATATAGGGACTTCAGAGCATGTTCTTAGCTCTAAGCTTGACAGATATTTTGGGGTGTTATAGCCAGAGTTGTCCATCTGGGCTGTGCAGTGACATTTTCGAGTAATTGGGGAGCTGATCTTGAAACAACCCTCACAACAAAAACCACCCTTTTTATTGGCACTCCATTTCTGTACAGTCATTAATTTTTGCCAAAATGCTCTCAAGACATATGAAAGTCAGTTTATAATACTCCCAGGCCACCCCCACAGAGTTGTGGTTGCATTGCTAACTATTTGCTGGTGGGGAGTCAGTTGCCATGCCCAAATGGGCCAGAAATGGCAAAGTTACAATCCAGGGGACAAGATTTGCATTTTCTGTATCCAAAAGATCAACTTATCAGAACTGTATTTCACATATTACTATACAGATCACACTCTAAATTTCCCTGCACTTCCAGGCACTGTAATCCAAAGGATACATGCCAGGGGTGACATTATGGCTAGATTCTTGTGAGGAAAAATAATCTGAAGTCTTAACTACCAAGACAGTACCAAGTACCGTATGCGGAGTGAATATCAATCGTATTTTTCATAGATCACAACTGGTTAGTTATTATTAGTCATATATACCTATCAGGTATAAGAATCTCTCCAGAAAATTGACAGATGCAAGTTTGTGACAGCTTTCTTAGTCAGTAATTTATAAATCATTGCCACTTTACATAATGTGAATATCTTGCCAATATCCATTCTCCTTGCCACAAGTCCTTCTTGTATATTGAAGTCCCATACTTATCTCCTCACAATAAACCATGATGGATGGACATTATGCTACACAATGTATATTCCAGTCCGATATAGGAATGAATATCTGGTGCAAGTAATTCTGGCATTCTTTGATTGGGCAATCAGAAGGACAGAAAGGAGCTGAACTTCCACTTGTGGATACAGATATTGTTATATGTTATTAATTACTATACTGGATGTGAAACTTTACCCTGGAAAATTATCTCCCAGTTGCTCCTGGACCTGCCTAGCATCTGGCTCTTGTTGCTGTTCATTCTCAAGCTACAATTTTAGCAGATCAGATACATATTATTCTGACATGCTTATAATCCAGTACTTCCAAACAAAAATTCAACTTAAGGTATTTCACAGATGAGTCATTGCCAATAGATAAGTTTGTGTAGAAGATAATTATTGTTGATTCTTTCAAACTGAACATATATTGAAATTACCATTCTTCAGTATATAATGCTTCCCATTCACAGCTTTGTTATTCACTAAACCCTTTTGAATGGCGTGCTGATTCCAAATAGCAGTTTGTTATGCTTACCACAGAAGGGATATTGCAATTCACTATAGTTGATGAAATTAGATGCTGTGTGATATTCAACTCTATTACAACATCAGCAAAATGTACAATTGTCTGGAAGCCACATGCAATCTTCCCAGACACTCCAGTTGGCCATGATCAATTGAGTTACAGGATGTCCTGTTAGGCCATGAAAGTGATACCAAGTGAACACCCTGGGAGGATGCCTGCAGGCGAGTTCTGGGATACACTTGGAGGCTGATATCTGGAAAAGTTTGAAGGGCACTGGGAGGATAAGGTTAAGTACACTCAGAGATGCATTTTTATGGCCATTATTGGATGAACTTTGAGATACACTCCAAAGCCATGATTGAGTAAGTTCAGACATGCACCTAGTGATTATTATCATATTAACTCATAGATACACTTGGATGGCATGGTCACGCAAGTCCAGAGATGCACTTGGAGTACACAACCCAAAGTGTTTGAGGATCAACTTGGATGCCATGATCTAAAGACTTTGGAGAACAACTTGAATGCCTTTATCATGTGAACTGAGTTATGTACATGGATGTCCTGATCAGGTGCAAGTGTAGGTATTCTTTGAGTTATTTGATTGGGAGGTAGATGCAGTAGGTGATCAGCTACCACTTGTCAAGGAACTCAACATGGAAGGAATGTGATACACTTTGACTATAGCATCCAGCTCAGGAGAGTAGGCTATGCTTAGAGGTAAACTCCTGATGGTGGGAACAACGTTAGGCAGGCTGTGAGTGTGAGGCAGTCAATATTGGATGGATGGAGTGACTCAGAGTTGATACATGTTTATGGAATGGTGAGGTACACAGGGAAGACTTAACTTCATGCTCTCTTGTGATTGTAGAGCTGAAGATGTGAAGGAGACAGATCAGAATGAAGATGGGAATGAATTGGGAGAATTCCAGGGGATGTGGGAAAACATGGGTATGACATGCCTGACTGTATTGAAAATACCTCACATTGGTATTCTTGCCTACTTAATCAAGAGGAGTATCTGCCAGGTGAGGGATCATCCAACTATTCGACCAGTGAGTACTCTGAAGTCCCACATTCTGATATTGCTTACACCAATGTCACCTCATGTCACACGGTCTCAGCCACCACTCTCCGATGGTAGGATAATGCATGTCACGTCATTGCTCTCAAACTCTGCATGTCATGTTCATGAGTTACCACTGCATTCTGAATCGATGCAAGATCCACTATCTCCCACTCCCAGGCTGTCTGTTACGTCTCATCTCTCATATCCCAGTACACCCTGTTATACTCAACTGACCACATTCCCAGAATTATGAGACAACCACTGAATTGAGTCACCACCCCCAGTTCACCACCCTCCTGATCTACCACCTCTGCAGAGTCCACCTGCACTTACACCACCACTTTTGATTGAGCACCACGTCCAAAGTGCATCACCCCACTTGCTTCATGATGTCGACCTGTACACCACCAAAGTAGCATCAGAATCGTCTCGAAGTATATCGCTCAGTCCACTTGATTATGCCCTCTATGTGTATCTCGCAACATGCACCATTATGGCTTTCCAATTCATCTCCAATTATGCTCTATCACAGCCTCCAAGTTGATTTCTGAGTTCACAAGATAACTCCCTCCAAGTGCATCAGTGAACTGGCTTGATTAGAGCATCAAAGTGTATTTCTAAACCTCTATAAGGATGGCTGCCATATGAATTTCTGAGTTCACACCATACTGGCACCCATGTGAATCTCTAAATTCACTCTCTCCAGGCCTCCAGGTACATCGCTTAATACTTAATCATATCTTCCAACCATATTACTAATTTCACTCATTTGCCATCAACAAGTGCTGCTTCATTTGTGCTTGAGTTCCATCTAGAATGTCATCCACCGTATGTACATAAACAGATAGTTCAAGGTGAACAAATCATACCTTATTCAAATATAGCATATCATCTTATGATGATGGAATACAAATATTGTACAAAGTGCAACATGATGTACAATATGGCTTGTGATTATGGAACCTGGGACTGAAAGTGCAACTGCTGTGAGAATACAGCACCCAAGCCAAAGATTACAACAGACCAGAGCAGAGGACTCAGCTGCATTCAAACTTTGCCCAAGATCTTATCAGTGGTCCGAGTTGCTACATCATTTGACTTTCTTATAAGTTCACTTTTGTAGTATCTTGAATGAATCTTCATAACTACTGGTGCTTTCAGTGGCATCTGGGCATGGTCTTGCAGTATCTGAGGGAACTTTGCTTAGCTTCACAATGGTTTGCAAACATCTCAAATACTATGGAGCACTGGTGAGGCCTCTAAGTGTATCTCTAAGTTCCCCTAATTGCAGCCTCCTGGTGTATGACTAAGTGTACCCAATTATCGCCTCCAAATGCATCTCTAAGTTCACTCAAGTATACTCACAAAGTAAATCATGATATTCACTTACTTGCAATCTCCATACACACCACCAATTGAACTCATGTACCTCCTGCAGCCAGGCCAAATTTAGCCCATCTGTAGATGAATAGGTACATAGATACATATATATACAGGCATACATAAATATATGACAATGCAAACTGAATGCATGACATAATGAATCATTTGTGGATTAGTAGTAAGTATGATTTCCAGGCCAACCAGTACATCAGCAAAATTCATTTTACTCACTAGCAGCCTCCAGAAGTGTGGGGGATAATGTTGACCGTAAAAGTAGCAGCATTGATTACAGGAGAGAACCAGAAAATATGGGGGCATTCCAGCCAGCTTTCAGGGTAACTTGGATCTCGGATCGCTGGTACAGAAGTACCCTGGGAGTGATTGTAATCAGTTGAGGAACATGCCGGAGCACCAGAGAGATATTTGGGTGCACCTTGGAGTATTACCAAACCAACATGGGAATCCCAAATGGAATCTATGGAATGACTGGGTCCTGATACATATTTATTCGGAGGGTTGCTAGTGATATCTGGAACCCTCAGAATGTATATAAGCAATGGATTCACCCTCGATGGCAATTTGATATATAGATTATTGTTGATTATTACTTCTGAATTATACTAAGACTAGCTATCATCTTCTTTGAAATTCTGTTTTTTGCCTCATGACAGTATGGAATGTAAGATAGTGGCACCTGATTGAATACTAAATGAAGATATACCGGAACAATAACCTGACTAAGCAAACAAATGATATCAATGGAAGTTGGTGTCAAAGGCATCAACTAGTTCTCCCATCTCATCAGGGCCAACGAAAGCAGCACGACACAATTCATCAATGGCACAAAGACGCTGGAGATGCGCCAACTGTTTGATAATAATTCTTATCTGGCAAGGGGCGAAAATTGAAACCCAATATTGCATGGCTCGATTGGTGAAATTTATCGAATGTGCAATGAGATGTTAGCTTGTTCCGAATCATAATGGGGGTTTGACAGGCAATATGATACATTCAGATGGAAAAGGGAAGCAACTACTTGGAATCAAGGTGCGCCAGATGGGGAGTGCTGTGTTGAAAGAGGAGTACAGAGAAGGTGTTGGAGGAGCATGGAATGAAACAGAAGAGGACCAATCCAGGTTGAGGAGTACTGATGGGGATTGAGGAGTACTTATCCCAGTGGAGCAGCGCCCAAACCTAGCAGAGGAGTGCCTAAAGTGGGGTATGGAGCATGGAATCAAATAGAGGAGGGCCAGCGCCAATCCAAGCAGAGGAGCACTGATGGGGATTGAGCAGTATGTATCCCTGGGAATGAGCGCCCAATAGTAGAGGATGAGAGCCAAAAGGAGGAGTATGGAGCATGGAATATAACAGACAACTGGCAACCCAGAGAGAGGGGATTCAGGAGTACCGATCCCAGTGGAGGAGTACTGAAAGAGGCGGAATTGAGTGCAGAATGGCATAGAATAGGATCAATTTAGGCTGAGGAGTGCCAGCAGGCATTGAGGAGTGCCTATCCTACCAGAGTTGCGCTGCAGAGGAGGGTATGATGCAGCCCACAATTGTGTGATTGATGAGTACAGTGGCTTGCAGAGTACAATGTATCACAGGGTATGGGCAAAATGTACCTTGATATTCATCTTCAGAAAACCTAACTGTGGCTTTGCTTCAACTGGTATATTCAGACAGTGCAAAATGAATAGCTGTGGCTGCCAGCACTAAAGTCTGTGGAGTGAGAGATAGAAAAATCCGGGATGTAGTAGGCTGGCAACCCAAGCTATTGGCAATGAAAAAGAACTAATGGTATTGTAAATCCAGAACTTCCATCTGGGTAAACTGTGATTTCTTATCATCCATGACCATTAAGAGTTAAGCATTATCAAACAGGAACTCCATAACTTGGATTTGAAGCTCAGAGCCCAAATCCAACCAGTAACTATGGACAACAGTTCGATGAGCCACATCCACCAACCATCCTTGATTGGTGTCGATTATCAGTTTTAAGTATGTATATTTTGGGGTGTAGTCAATATCATAAGTCTGACACAGGATCATTAAACTGAATTCAAGACTGACAGCTTCTTGTGTTGTGGATCTAACTTGAGAAATGGACCACCAGCCAATTGACACCCAGATGGTGCACCTACAGAAGCACCTGCTAATACCCGCTGACAATCCTGAGCTTCAAAGGCTAGTTTCAAAGGATCTTCAACGATGCAGTAGTTCTCGTCGGATATGACTGTCCAAGGAGTCTCCATGGAATATGAATGCCTCCAAAGACCTTTTCGCTACCGGAAAAGTAGCCTTTCAGTGTTAGGGATTGTTCTGATCTCCACTGGCCTTCTGTTCTGGAACATTCTGGTCTCCACTATACTCAGGTAGCATGCACACCTGGGAGGGTGGTGCATCGTCAGAGTTGGATAATTTTTTGAGGAAGGTTGACTATTGGCATTTGAGCAATGGTGGTGGCATTTCCCCAGTTAGATTTCTGGGATTTTGAAACAGAGGGTGTGCAATGACAGGTTTGGTATAGCACTGTGTCCTTGGCAGGGACACCTTGTAGCTTGTCCTGATGTGTCCCATCACACCTGGCCTGGATGTAGAACATCCAGGTGGTGATCCAAATTGTCTTCTTCGATGTCAGATGATAACGTGGGATCTCCAGTGTATTCCCATTCATCATCACCGATCTCGTGATTGCTATCATCACTCTGTGTCTGCGATCAAATGAGGGATGGTAGCCATCCACTGAATGATGCACAATGGCAGATAATAGGAAGGCAAACATGTAATGGACAATGAAGATTCGCTATTTTCTTGAATGTGAGTGCTCTCTCAAGATTCGGGTGTTTATTGATCTGTGAATAGTTCTTCCTTACGTGGCTTGGGGTATGTTTCATGGCTGAAATAAGGATAGACAGTTGCAGAATTGTAGGAGACAGTGTTTAAGCATTAAATATACAATTAAGTGCACTAGAATAATGGGGAAAATGTGCCAGGAAGTTACACAAGTTTAAAAAGGATTCAATTCGAGATGTGCCCTAAGAGGGTTCAAGAGAAATGACTTCAATCATTGTTATTGATATCATGGGTGTGTGTCAGGTGTTGTGTTTTGGGATGTTGCATGGCGCACCAGATGATGTTGTTAGGTGCACCTGAAAAGATGAATTCCTAATGCGGATTGTTAGCAACTCCTATCAACAACACTCTGTATGGATGAAAGAATTGGAGGTTGGTCAAAGCCAACCCCCATAGAAAGGAACCAGTTGCACCTGAACCAGATGCACTGGAAGAAAACTCGCGACATTAACATGGTGTGTAACATTATCATTTCCCTTTTGCTAGCCAAATGGAGCATATACAACCTAAATGAAAACATGTGTCACTGCATCTGACTCCTCTAGACATCGTAATTTTACATGAAAGTTCAAGCATTTGTGGTAACCGCAAGGCATAGAATTGTTGCAGCGTTGAGAATATGTAGAACTCAACAGAGTTGTGGGACGGCGGAGTTGCAAGGGTTCATAGTAAGGTTGTTATCCATAGAGGTGAAGTATGAATCTCTTTATGACATGTATACACCAGAAGGACACAATTATTTTCAAGTTATTCATTTGTATTATGATGCAGCAGCTATGTTAGCAGTCAATAAGGCAATATCATAAGCATAACTTCCCTTTCATGTGTTCATCTGTGCCATGTTTGCAGAAGAACCTTCACAACAACATTGCAGTTAATGGAGGGAAGAGAGAATTTGGTATACCAAGGAGAGATACAGGCATAGAGAATGATTGGTAAGGAACAATAGATCATTCAGCAGTGTTCTTATTGATTCAAGTACTTGTCAATGCCAAGAATGCTAACCAATGGTTCATCAATACTCACTTAGATTGAAATATTGCGCCCAATATCTAGTCAATTGCACACAGTTAAATTGCATATTTAGTATAAATCTCAGTACAATAATGCTGCCATATAATAAATGGTAGAGTTGAAAGCTATATACTACAATGGTATGAATACAGAGTGAGACATCATTTCACAGCAGGCAGAGGAATGGTTGCACAGAAGTTCTGGCGAATTGAGGTGCACCGAGACTTGAATGGTTATTCAGAATTCAATCGCTGGGATTGCAGGCTCGCCTTAGTCTGAGAGTTAATTACACTGTTTGAAGCTGTCTATTCTTAACTTGAGCTTTTAAGATTCTCTCTCTTCAAACTTCTCTCTTGATGGAAATCAGTTCACATAATATATTTTTAGATATGGGTTATGGTATGCCAAACATAAATTTTGTCAGAATCCCATTACTCTGCATTGAAAGCATTGAGAACTTTCAAATCTTTGAGTAAGAGTGGGACATGGGTGAGAGGGAGTTACCGGCCATCTGTGGAGTTGCTGAGCAAAATCTGTCTTATGAGATACTTGCTCTCAAGCTCCAGCTCTTTTAACAGAGCCAGAACTGACGGAATCTATTTTAGCATTTGGATGTGCAGGTCCATACATACTACTTAGTCAATATCGAGCTAAGTGAGGTTACTAATTGGCCATGGCTGTGCATTCATGAATTAGTCCGCAGGGGCTACCTTCCTGCAATGGACAATTGACACAGAGCTGACAGTTCAAGGCATGTTAGCGGCAGCCTTCACAGGCAGATCAAGCATTGATTCATATATTCGCAGAGGCACCGAAGGATGAGCCCCATGCACCACACAGGGAAGCATCTTGATTGAAGACAATCTACATTCACAGCTTGGACTTATTCAAATTCAATGACAGCATGATGAGAATGAAGCCAACAAAAATGTTAAGTGGACTATGCACTAGAGTGTATGTGCTTTGGTGGCATATTTGACCCTCTTGTTGCATGGCTGGGCTGGATTGATACGTCCATAATGAATACCTATTTCTCAAAGCTGGCTTCATACAGAGTCGAGAACGTTATTCTTCACTGGATCGCGGATCTCAGTTGTTCCTAAACTTCAATCTGAGTGCAGCAAATGCACAGCAGTGACAGCAGCAGCTTAGTCATGAATATGCGAACCATAACATGTCATCTGACTCTCTGGGATGCTGATCGGTGGTGGTTCTGACCATCTATCATAGGCCAGCAGAAGGTGGTGCTTCGCAATGAATTAGCAAGCCTATGTCATGTATCGTGACCCACACACTCAATATCATGTACACTGTATTTGATGCCAAGTGGTATTGGCAAATATGCTGTACTGGATGTCTCAAAATGATATGCCCAGCATTCTCCAGTGCACCTGAACTTCAATCAGATGTGAATGAAAGCTGCAGCTTTGCTACAAATAAGCGAGCCAGTGTCTCATACTTTGGCACACATACTTACTAACATCAACACAGTCTTTTTTGCCAAATTGGATTCGCAAATATGTAGTGATTGACTGGTTATCATGCTATGTGCCATAAATTTCCAGTCCACCTGAACTGCGATCATATGCTAGAAAAAGCTGTGGCTGTTTCAAGATTCAGTGCGCTGTCTATCATTATCTGATTCAAGTACTCAACATTGCATAGAGTGTCTTTATTGCAAAATGGGATTGGCAAATACGCTGTGCTGGATCTGTCATAACGAGACTGAAGACATATGCTGAGGATACTCTGGTGCACCAGAACTTGAATCATATTCCTGCAAAGCTGTGGCATAACCAGGACTATGTGAGCCATATCGTATAGGCTGACATAGATACTCACTATTGCCTAGACAGTCTTGATTACAAAATAGGATTGGCAATATGCAGTACTCAATCTGACATAATGAGACTCAAAACATATGCCCAGGATTTTCCAGTTGACTTGAAAGTGGTTGAATTTTGCTTTTTTCATGCTTTTGACTTTGAAATGCATACCTTGCATCAGGTTGCTGGTGCACCTCAAATTCACAACTGATGAATGATTCACAACCTTTAATTGAAACATGCACATTATTCTACCCAGGCTATTTACCATGAGATTGGCGAGCTGGAAACTTCAAATTGTAGCTTATGAATTGAATTCATCCCATAATGGTCATAAATAATCTTCAAGAAAACCAATGAATCCCACTGTAATGTTTTCTGACTTAAGAAACAACAATGCCAATATCAGAACTTTGATTCAATTCACAATGACCAAGAGAAAGGATCAATTTATGCGTTACAGTGTGCCAGTCTGGTGAGATTAATTGATGATCCGGACCGGATTACAAAATGGGCAGCCAGTAGATTTCTGATCCAGGCCAGTCACAGATATGGTGGAGAAAGATCTGACCGGACTGCAGATATCCGGCAGCCGATGGTCATAAATCATGACATAAATAACCATGGTGAAAGCCGCCACATATCTGCCAGTTTATGCAGATTGTATGCAGAGTGATCTAGGCCAGTCAAAAGCCATCGGTTGTCAACAGGTATATGCAGGTATATGTAGACAAATGTAGGCTAGTCAAAAGCCGGCAGATGTCAACAGGCTTAGGGAGGTATCTGCAGGCATACATGGGTCTGGCAAAAGCAGTCAGATATCTGCAGTCCGGTCAGGCTCCCAGCAGGTTGAGCTGTGTCTGCCCAGGCTTTGGGTGTCCAGCAGAATCAAGGACGGCATGTTATGGGACTCCCAATCAGAAGTCTTGTCGGCAGCCGGCCAGTCCGCTTCGGAAGACTTTGCCTGAGTCACTGTGAGGAGTTGATGGATTTGATTCATAAACATAGGGGACTGAAATTGCGTCACATCCTAACATTGATGATCATGTGCACATTGCAGCAGAATGCACTGGACAACGTGTGTATTTCCAATGCTTGGTCCAGTACCATCATTGATGCCAGCAGCACAGCCTCGCGTTCGGCCTCATCCTCAGAGACACCGTAGACCTCCCGACCGTTAGGATGTCCGGGTTGCTGTGATGTAGGAGTTGATTGAGTGGCCGTGACTTGTATTCCATGAGTTGACCTGGGCAAATGATGGATGACCCCATTTATGGCCTGATTTTGTATCACTGTTGCCTTTCAAATGCTTTGTGGTTGAAGCTTGGACAAAATTTGAGAATATTTATGATAATGCTGAGGAGAGCTACAGGGAGAGAAATTGCGGAGCGCATAATTAGCCTGCCAATGTAATGGCATTCAGGAGTAGGTTCGTGCCAATAGCACGAAAAGTGTCCAGGGCCCGGAAACCGCAACCTTGTATAGACGATGTGTGATCTCTCGGAAATCGCCAGCCATAATCATACCTTAACGCACCTCTTTACTGCTCTATTATATTACCACATCCTCGTGTGCCACAGGATCTTCCCATACACTCTCATACGTGGCCATATACACATATGTGGCCTTACACTATTGTCACTGTTAACCAATTCGATACGTTTCGCTCACGGGATCTCGGGATTAACTCCCTTTGACATGTGGCCAGGGATTAAAGCTTTGTATCAAAAACGTGCCTCGAAAGAAGTTTACCCAAACTCAATTGCGCGTCACTGACATACATGAGAGTGATGACACACTGGAGGCAACAGCATCGACAACCGAACGCACTACTGCAATGGTCTTACCTGAGGCCGAGAGTGACAATGAGAGAAGACCTCGACGATCATCTCCAGGATGACCTCCGAGATCACCGAGGCTGAGACAGCCACATCAATGGTTATGTTGGTGATCTCGGATCCCAAATGACTGATGACGATCGTCTAGATGTGGCGACTCAGACCCGGTTGATGATGGAAATGCTGCGCAAACATCAAGGTCAGTGGAAAGCTGAACAGAGACTTGAACGGGACAGGATGGTGGCAGAAGGGGACCCAATTGCTGCCGAATGGGTTGGGATGGGGTGCCAGGCGTGCCAAATGCACCGAATGAAGCGTCGCAGTCCCAAGACCCAATAACCCCAAGATGATTGACCCCGTACAGCACTGCGGTAGTGCGAAAGAGCCAGACCGATCTCTGGACTCGTTACGCTCGAGGTTCAACTGCCACGGCCACCGATTCACCCGTGGTGGACCTGATCATGTCAAATACCCGATCTCTGTTCTGGACACCTTCAGTAATTACCAAAATGCGGCATTCAGACAGACAGCAATGATAGACCCTTCGGAATTGACGGGTAACTTATCTGCGGAATCCGACCCACACCACAACGACTTTGACCTCTGTCCATTCGGGATGGGCAAGGTGTATGGGGATAAGGATCAACGTCACGTGGTGGTGATTACGCTTATGCAGGAATACATACCAATTCCACAAGAATCGGTCAGAGCCTATGCGAATCGTGTCAAAGCTAATTGGAGACATGCTGGGTATGCGGCAGGTCCAGACTGGACACATTCCATATCATTCACAAGGATGTTATAAGTGATGGAAGTGGGGAAATGCAACGCTTGCAAGCTCGCAGAGAATGTGGCGCGAGAAGCATCTGTATGGCACTGGGACTGCGAAAACGGCTTGGTCTAGCGGACAAACCAGCAGATGTCACCACCATCAGCCTCAATGGGCAGATAATGGCTCATGTGAGCAAGAGTCAAAGAACAATGTTCACGATTCAGTATATGGAGCACTTATCACCGGTTCAAGAATCGGAATTGCTAGTTTTGCCCATGCGGGCTTATGACTTGGTTTTGGGATTGCCTTGGTTCCAGTCCAGGAAACCTGAGGTTGAATGGCAATGCGGTCGACAATTGGCTCTGCGAACCTCAGGGGGAGCAGCAGTGGTGGCAGTGGACCGGGTAGACCATCAGGAATGCCCTGGGAATAGCCCAGGATCTATGGCTAGGGAGGAGGCGTCTTCCGAAGGTGGCGGTGGTATCCCAGATATTCAAATACTCAGAGCAACTCCCTGTGATGATCTACTGGCCTGTGAGCAGGTCGTCAGGACATTCTTCCTAAGAGTGGGAGATTGTACAGGGCAGCAGGGAGCAACGGTGGAAGGCATCACCGATCGTGAGTGAAATAGGCCATAGGCGCTGGACGGGCAAGCAGGGAGCAGCGGCGGCAATGTCGAGAGCGAGGCACACAAGGGTGTACTTTTGTCAATCTTATCGGCTCGCCAAGACACAAAGGGAGGACTGGACGGCGGCGCTTGGCTGTATTTAGGCAAACTGTTCCGAATCTGGGCTGCTGGATATCCGTTCATACCACTCCACGTCTAGTACGAATTGAGAACTAATAGTTGCAGATGGAGCTGGGATAATGACAACAGTGAGGCATACAGATGATAGAGGACTTATCCCAGCAATATACGGAGAATTCATGGAGCATTTCAGCAAAGTGAAGCCGGAGACACTGCCTCCGCATCGGTCAACTGACCATGCAATTGATTTGGAGCCAGCCCATAATTTGCTATATGGGGGGATTTACAATCTATCAGAATTTGAATCAAGCACGTTAAAGGCTTACATCGAGGCAAACCTAGCCAATGGGTGTATTCACCAGTCATCATCGCCGGCACCAGCACCAAGTCTGTTCACAAAGAAGAAGGATGGATGGTTAACGCTTCGTGTTGATTACTGGGCACTGAATCTGGTGACGGTCAAGAATCCATATCCCTTGCCGTTGTTCTCAGATATGCTTGACTGTGTTCGTGAGGCCAGCATATTCACGAAACTGGACATACGCGGTAGGTATAACATTATTCAGATCATGGAGGGCCATGAATGAAACACGGTGTTTCGAACGAGTTATGGCCACATTGAATACTAGGTCATGACATTCGATAGATCACACGCACCGGCTGCGTTACAATCCGATGTTGATGATTGGGTATGGCCATAGGGTGACAGCTTTGCCATACGCTACCTCAACAACATACTCATCCATTCGACAAACGAGCAATAGCGCGAGGAGCATCTGCGCCAAGTGGTGCAGCGACTTTGGGAATTCGGCCTGCAGTGCAAAGCCGAGAAGTGACTATTTCGACTTTTGGATGTCAGTTTTCTGGGGTTTGTTATCACTCACACTGGAGTCGGCATGGAGTCGGACGGAATCTCCCCAATCGAGGACTGGCAACACAACAGTCAATTGGAGATTTCCAGTTGCTCCTCAGATTCACTAACTTCTACCAATGCTTCATCCGGAAATATGCCAAGGTGACTCTTCCACATACAGAACTACACAAGAAGGCAGATATGGCTGGCGAGCCACTGAAAGGCAAACCTCAACGCCAGAAGTTAGAAAACCTTGGGAAAGTCAAATGAGAATGGGCTCAGCGAGCTGAATTGGCATTATGGAAACTGAAAAGGACCTTCACTGAGGCAACGATCCTCCTGCATTGTGATCCAGCAGAGCCGATCATTCTCCAAATGGTTGCAAATGGATTTTCGAATGCGGGCAATCTGAATCAGTACCATGATTTCAGGGCTCTCAAGCCGGTGAATGTTTACTCCCGGAAGTGCTCATCAGCCGGACCTAACAAAATCACATATGATCGGGAGCAATTGGCCATCGTGGAAACACTACACCAGTGGCGACACTACCGCAAGGCCGAGAATCAGATGGTTTTAATTGGAAGTGACCACAAGAATATTGAATACTTCCAGACATCCAAAGTGCTCTCCAGAAGACAAGCCAGGTGGTCAGAAACTGTTTTCGCTTACGACTTTGTGATCAATCACCTGGAAGGCAGAATGTGCCCGGCTGATGGTCCGTCCAGACGGCCCGACTACGAGATCATCTACGAAAGGCCTTTGGCACCACTATTTGTAACTGTCTGAGTCGGACCGTACAATGATCCGATGCCAGCAATTATCGTGGCTCAGGCTTCGAACTCCTTGGCTGTAGACATCTTGGCGAAGCTAGTTGATGCGACGGCTGCAGACGAAACAGATATCGGGGGAAAGGAGACTCACAGGAAAGTACTTGCGGGGGCTTTGAGTTACGAAGGGAGGATATACATTCCTGCAGTTGCCCAACTACGCGGAAAAGGGATAAGTCTATTTTATGACAACCCTGAGTCTGGTCATTTTGGGGCTCTTAAGACTACTGAGCTGGTATCTAGGGATTTCTACTGGCCAGCAATGGGCTCGAACATACTTAAGTATGTCACCGGCTGCGAAGTATGCCATTGAATCGAAGTACCTTGGAACGCTAGGCATGGGAGGAACATGCCCTTGGAGACACCATCACGGCCATGGGAAGGCGTCACGATGGACTTCATTACTTACTTGCCATAGTTAATCTCATGAGGCTACACTGGGATCCTCGTTATCGTGAACCAACTGACAAAGATGGCAATCTACTCACTGTGCCACAAAGATATCGACTCTCCCGAATTGGCCCAGCTCTTCTTTGAACACGCCATTTGCAAGCGCGGCATCCCGGACAACACAGTTACAGATGATGGCACCCAGTTTACAAGCCAATTCTGGACCCTGGTATGCACTCACATGAGTACTGACCATTGGCTCTCGACAGCCTGTCAACCACAGAGAGCCGGGCAGGCAGAGCGTCAAAACCTGACGATGAAGAAGTATCTCTGGGCGTTCTGCAACTACAAGCTGGACAATTGGGTTGTACTCTTACCGCTAGCCAAATTCGCTTACAATATCGCTGTACACACTGCTACCCGGATGACTCCATTCTGGGCAAATCGCCACCACCATCTGGTGATGCAGTTTATGGCCCCGAAGCAACAATCTAGCCTGATATCAGATATCGAAGCAGACACCGTCGCAGCTGTCTTGGAGCAGACACACCACACCCTCCATATGTACGTGCAGGAGGCTCAAGCCCATCAGACGACATATGCCGGAGGCATAGAGGTTGTTTTCGAGGTTGGAGATCACGTCTGGCTTTCAACAAGCCACTTCCGAAGGACAAGGCCGGCGGTGATGATGCATTGTAAGTGTACAGGACTATCCACGGTAAGTACGGTCATCAACGAGGATGCTTACAAATCAGACCTTCCATATATGATACAGAAGAACAATGGTCTGCACCTCTCGCTGCGCGACCGCTATATACCACCCACCGCCGGCAAGCCGCCACCTGAACCGCCACCGATGTTAGTTGACGACTCCAACACTTGCGATGTCCACCAGATCCGTGACTCTAAGCGATGCTACCTGATGTTCGATTATCTCATACAGTGGGCGGGATACAGATATGTACGGACTAGCTGGGAACCTGCGGATAATCTCGGGAATGCGCAGGAATTGGTCAATGAGTTTCACCAAGACCAACCAATGAAGCCCGGATGATGATTGGATTTGGAGGAGTGGGATTGGACGGTCTCTGCGGGGGTGTTGCTTTTCTTACTTTGTCATGGATCCTGGACCGGTATCAATGGCATCAGCATGGGTTGTTACCACCTACCACTGGAGGAGGAGTCTACCCGAGCACCGATTCCGCTGTGAGGCCGCTCATAGGGCAGTTATCTGTTGTGGGTTATATTAAGTTGTGCGGAGGCGTACAAATTGGTTTGATTTCTTTTTGTATGGCGTTTCTCTTGTTTATACAGGTATGTGGCAGCCCAGGGGGTCTGCTCCTGAAGGGGGGGATGATGTTATGGCATTAAGGATTAGGTTCTGGCCAATGGCACGAGACGTGTCCAGGGCGGGGTAACCGCAACCTTATATTGACAACATGCAATCTGTCTGACATCGCCAGCAATAATCTTACCTTAACATACCTATCCAGTACTTTATTATATTACCACATCCACGTGTGCAACCATATCTTCTCACATAATCTCATACGCGGCCATATACCGATATACGGCCTTACAGGTAAAGATAATCTCTACTAGCTATGGTAAAACTATACATGCGCAACTGCTCATCATTTTACTTAGAGTTTGGAACATTTTGAAAATGGGTCAACGATGGCAGGCAGAGGAAGATGGTGGGCAAGTGAATGGTACTTGTATTATTGTAAGTTCTAATTGAAAGAATTGAATTGTTTGTATTCCATACATATATATTCATTCCAATGCTTGCTTGTCTGTGAAATACCTATCATCTTGATGAATGTCAGGTGTGCTGGCGTATGAGCCCATCTATCTAGCTTACCTTGGAGCAACTGCAAGAGATCATTGAAGACGAAAAGATAACAGACAATAGTGCAATGGAGGTTCAGGAGATAGTGGAGGATGGTGAGGAGGTCCTTGATCCAGATAATAGCACTGCAGTATTGCACACCGTTCGCAACTCAAATAACAATGACATCGAACACTAGTGCCTTGATGAGTCAGTGAAGCTGATGAATGCTCATCGATTTCACTAATCGAAAGCTGACCGAGTTCCCAGCAACAAGTACATCAGCAAAATGTAAATCGGTCCGGAAGCCACACGCAATCCTCTGAGACACCCCGGGCGACCTCACCAGTGCTTCTAACTACTTCTAGATGCTCCCAGACCCTCCTGGAGCTGAGCAAAGTGCTCTCAGACTCTGCAAGAGTATTCACAGGTGCTCCTGAAAGCACCTGCAGTTATGGAGGTGCATTCAGGATGCTACGAGATTTGACCTGTAGGATAGTCAACTTTTGGAGCTCCTGAGACCTCTGCGCAGATCTGCGGGAGACTTCGAGAGCAGCTGAGACCGCTGCGCAGCTCTGCAGGAGTCTTCGTGAGCAGCCGCGACTGCTGCATAGCACTGCGGGATACTTGGTGCCGTATTCTCACAGCAGTGATTCTTACATAGCCACAAGGAATTTTGTCTTATCATATTCATCTTTGTTACAGTCACAAGATTCGCTACATCATAATCTGGCATGCATTATTTAACTCTCACTGAATATATTCTTACAGTCAATCTGGCTGCAGATGGTAGTCGAGCATAATCGGAGGAGCACCTGGACACGCCCATTGAGAACATAGAGATGCACCCCTTGGAAGCCGTTGTGGTGAAACGATGGAGCTAGAAGGTAGAGAGCCCACCATCAACACTCCGCCGCACGTCTCGCGAAATCGAAACGGAATTCAAGAGAACGAGCGGTGCTGGCTCGAGGAGTGTAGGAATCGGGTGAGAAGATATGATACTACCCGGCGTTGAGGATCCATGCCATTACGTGGATCCACGAAATCTCTGACAGAGTGAGTGAGACCAAAAGTTGGGAAAGATAGAGTGTGTATTTTCATTGTATGATAAGATGAGATGGAAATGAGATGATGTCTATCTACTCCGGGGTCTGCCGAATATATACTCCCCGTCACTGTCCCCTCCGTTACCCCTGTATCTCCGTACACCTGCTGTCGCACCTTAAAGATATACTTGGAGGCCGTGATTGTGCGTGTTTGGAGATGCACTTGGAGACCAGGATCGAGAGAGTGTGGAGATGCACTTGGAGACCGAGATCGAGTGAACTCAGAGACGCACTTACAGGCCGGGATCAAGCGAGTTTGCAGATGCACTTGGAGACCGAGATCTAGTGAACTCAGAGATGCACTTGGAGGCGGCAATCGAGTGAGTGTGGAGATGCACTTGGAGGCCGAGATCGAGTGAACTCAGAGATGCACTTGTAGGCTGTGATCGAGGGAGTATGGAGATGCACTTGGAGGCCATGATCGAGCGTGATTGGAGGAGTACTTGGAGGCGGTGAATCTGGAGGTAGTTCGGGAGGGCGGCGCGACGGGAGCTGAGACTCTATTCATTGGTTAACTCATAATTGTGGGAATGTAGAGAATTGAGTACAACATGGTCTGCCGAGAGATAAGACTGGCTGGGAGTGGGAGACAGTCGATCATGGGATGATGCAGTATGTGGTGTATGCAGTACTCAGTGTATGCTGTACTCGGTGTTAACTCTTGATCATGGCATGGACAGACAGATTGGGATGACTTAACTTCGTGTTGTTAGGTGATGGTAGAGTTGAGGACGAGAAAGAGAGAGATGAGAGGAGATGGTGGAAATCATCATGAGAAACTGGGACTTAAGAGAATTTCGGGTGGGAGTCAATTTACCATCCCCGATACGGCAGGTACCAGTCCTGATCCGGCATGTAATTGCACCGAGACGAGGTCTTCCCAACCCAATCAGGCAAGCTGTACCCCTGATTTCTCATATCCGCTTGTCTCCTCCACATCGTTCTCATCTTCATCCCCCATCTCTATCATTCTCATCCATAACTCTACTATCATCACAGAACACAAAGTTAAGTCATCCCTCTCTATCTCTCCATGCCATCATCATGAGTTGACACCGTGTACAGCATACACCGAGTACAGCATACACCGAGAGTACAGCATAAACCGCGTACAGCATCCGCCGAAGATTGTTAGTCTTCCCATCATTCCCATGATTACGAGTTGACCCCTGAATGTAGCTTCTGGCGTGCCTCCCTACACGATCGACCGCCATCAGCCAGCTCCCCATGAGAGCTCAAAGGTAAAGTCACATTCCCACAGTTGCGAGTTAGAACTAACTAACTGAAGACTAGTGTCTCAGCACCCGGGGCGCCGTCCATCAACCGCCTCCAAGTACTCGTCCGATCTCGCTCGATCACGGCCTCCAAGTGCATCCCCAAACTCGTCGATTACGGCCTTCAAGTTCGCATGATCATGGCCTCCACAAGTGCATCGCCAAACTCGCTCGATCACAATCTCGGAGCGCATCTCTAAGTTCACTCGATCATGGCCTCCAAGTGTATCTCCAACTACCCTCGACTACTGCCTCCAAGTGCATCTCCAAAGTCGCTCCATCACGGTCTCGGAGTGTATCTTTGAGTTTAATCGATCGTCATTTTCAGGCACACTTCGAAATGCTCTCAAGCACTGCCTGCAGCCAGTCTAGATATACCGTGTGTAGATCGGTAGCTATATAGATACATGGATGAGAATACACACAGAATACATGAGTTTTAAAAATCGTTGAACGATAAGTAGTAGCTATGATTTCGAGGCGCACCAGCAGCGTTCCGAAAGGGGATGTTGTTTTCCCTAGACTGCTCTACTGTGATTCGAGGTGCTCCCAGGCTTGCCGCAGGCGCCCCCAGGCGCTCCCAGACCTGTCGTCGGCGCTCCCAGGTGCTCCCAAAGTCCTCTTCAGCGCTCCGAGGTGTTCCCAAACTTCTCACAATCACTCCCATGGTACTCCTGTACCAGTCATCAGAGATCCCAGTTACTCTGAAGGCCGGCCAGAATGCCCTCCTAGGGTCTGATACTATCCTGAAATTGACACATCTGAGTTTACACTCCACATCCTCTCAGACACTCCTGGAGTGTTCCAGTGACTAAAATACATTTTGCTGATGTAGTTATATCCAGACCTGCATGGACTCAAGTTTCTGGCACATAAGGTTCGGGCGATATAGTTCGTTTCAAGCAAATGGGTTCGGAAATCAGATATGCTAGGAGCGCTGGTTGCAGATGAAATGGGTGTTGGTAAGACTTTCACCTCAGTGGCAGCAGCAATGAGATGCAAATCACTGACTGGAAATGTTTTCGTGAAGTGGCCGCTCTCAATGTTGTGGGGGTGGAAGAGTGGGTGAATATGGCACAGAACAACTATCCCAGAATTATTGGTAAAGAACAACAGTGGTATATGATGCAGAAACTGAGTTCAGTGCCCCACCCCCTTCTAGAAATCCAGTCAGCTCCACCTGTAGAGCATACAGTGTTTACATCAGCCCTTGAACCAATCCTTGTAGTCACAATGCCCGGAGTGGAAGAGAAATTCACCAGTGCCATCAACGACATGACACATTGAACCAATTTGAATCTGGTAAACTTGTTCGATGCTGAAAATGTGAATCTTGCCCATGAGGATCTGAACACAAGTATTGACGAGCCTGAAAACTGATGGAATATCTGCCTTATCTCATATGATACCTGATCATCCAGAGCGAAACCATCAAGCAATGGCCAACTGTCCAACTGATAATAGAGCTTTACGATTTTTGATGAGTCACACAGGTAGACGACTAAAATGAATGTTGGCGGGCAAATTGCGATGAAAGCGAGGATTGGATTCAAACTTCAAGTCACAGCTCTGAAGGGATTCCATTCACTCTATGACTGGTGTTATCAGTAGATGAGACTGTTTTCAGGTGGGCCTGATGATCCAGAGGATGATTCTTTGATGGAAATTCATGTTGCAGAGACACTGTATTCTGCTGTGCAGTGTTTGATGCATGTAATCTGGACTAAAGACAAAGAAGCTCAACAGGATGTGGCACACCACATGATACAGACTGCCAAGCGTTGAATGATCTGGAGGTAGTCGGAATCGAATGTAGTCAATAGAAAACCACTTGTTTCAATACCAATGAAGAATGCACACCTTGGTGATCTTGTGTGGACTGAGGAAGAGCAAGCAACACCGAAGACCCAAGTGGAGAGATACACTTCACAGGGTGATTCAGGAGTATGGAGGTTCCTCGATGGCGGCTGCTATGGTTTTTGGTAGTGTTGGCAGACACAAAGAATCGCAATGACATTTCAGGACAATTGTATGATGAGTACTAGCCACTTGATACTTGGGTAGATTTTCGGAATGTCCAATCGCTGGGAGAGATATTGCTGCCAACGCTTGTGAACGAACCAGGGGAATATCCCAAACCAGACCAAGATGTCATATCAAGAGAGGTGCTTCTTCTGAAACAAGAGAGAAAAGAAAATTCGCTCCCCATTTCACTCCCTTTTCACTTGGCAATGCTATTTTGTTCTCTGCCTGGCCAAGTTCATCATTTGAACCGGTGGCTAACTGAGTATTTTGTGGGTCATGTGGATATATTCCACATGTATGCAGAACTGGAAAACGATGAACACACAGAGATGCAGCTCAATTTCCAGGATTGAAGAAATCCCTCTGTGTTTGTAACTACACCCAAAGTGGGAGTGACAGGCCTAACTCTTACAGCAGCAAACCATGCAGTAAAACCTCAGAAGTCCTGGGGTGTGAATGAGCAGCATCAGGCATGTGCATGAGCTGTCCAGCTAGGGCAATACATGGTTCCCCAAAGTTGGTTACTTGCTATGGGTCCTGGTGGCTATGATAACTGTACGACCGATTTCTACCAACACGCTGCATTGGTGCAAATGAGTGTCCTGCATGACGTGATGAGTTGACTGAATCTCATGAAGTCAAAGATTTACAGGAGTCTGGACTCTTGAGATGATGAAATGAAGTGGATGACAGAGAATGGAGACAAATTGTAGTCCGATTAACCATCGTCTTACATTATCAGATGCCTACATCAAGATACCCCTCATTACCAATTCAACCAATATAATCTTTTTATCTAATGCAAATAGTCACAAAAGGTTGTTTGTTAGGCCACTTTGGATTGCTGCTCACACCTGTGTATGACCGCTGCAGTTGGTTGCAGGATATCATGTTATTGTTGCTGTTTGACATCTAGCAAATCACAACCATGCAAGTTGTATTTTGCAACTCTAGGAGGTTGTTTCTCACCTTGCTGCCCATGCACACTCCCAAATCCGTCACCAGTCGATTTTCTCCCCACCTTCCCTTGTTCCTTGACTCCAGAATATCACTTCCTCATTTCTACAAAAACATCTGAATCCACTGCCACCAAATCCAGTTGGCAGTATCAAAATTTTGCATCCACAGCCAGTTCTCCAATGTCACCAAACCTCATCAACAGCTTGCTCCCAGCGCATGAGCCCATCTAGAAGCTGTTCCAAACAGTTCTGCTCCTGGATCCTCCCATGAGACTGTGTCTCCAGAAACTCAGCCACCCATACTATCTTCTGCTGGTTGAACACACTGTAGTTGGCCTGCCCAATCATTTTGGAAAATTGATTCAAGGTGAATTCAGTTTGCTTCAGGCTGAGTGGGGGTTTGCCTTCTGCACTGCCCAAGTCCGATAAGTCATTGGTCAGATCCTTTGAATCATATCCATCTTTGGAAAACTCTGGGATTTTGCGCAAGACCCCAATCCATAGAAGCTCTGCTGTCTGTGGTTCTGCTGTAAGCTGGAGTTGTTGCATTGGGAGTCTTATGGGTGATCTCCCAGGTGCGCCAGAAGAAAGTCCAGGTGGAGGAGTAGAGCTGGAAGATGTTGGCTGAATGACTGGATTGTGTCCTGGTGAATCTGGTGGCACTCTCTGTGCACCTGGAGATGATGGCCCTGGTCCTAAAATCTGCAGAGGGGGGAACATTTGACAACCACCATAGCCACCCTGGTGGAGGTCATATCAATGCCATAGAATTCCATAACTTGGATATCTTTGACTTGCACTGGTGCTTGATTACACACTGTGTGTGATGTTGAATTGAGAATGATTATATAACTGAGCTGCAGGAACTGGCTACTGTGAAGGAAGGCAACCATACCCCTGCAGCAGATGACATTGATTGGAGTGTTTCCCAAATCAACTGTCTTTGCCAGTGGCAGTTTGTGAAGAACAATCTGGTGATCCTAAATTGTTGTCTTGGTATTGTTGTGAGGCAAATAGGTCACTCAGTGGAGCCATAATCATTTTCTTGACTGGAGATCTGTTCATCAACATTTTGTGTAAGCAATCATGGTGGTAACCTGGTAGAGATGCGATATGTAATGCACAATGAGTCGGACTATGGTTGACTATAGTGCAGGTACCTGTGACCTGCAGTGAGATGTTGGGCTTCACAAATCCCATGCTGTCATCATGAACTGTGGTGTGTCACTACACCTTTGATCTGTGAAACCAACCCAGCTGAGACCTGAATTATTAATCACACACATCCTGCCATTCCTTGTAATATGGTTGAATACATACACTACGATATTGGATACATTCTACTGTTTGCACCGGTTTCATGACTTTGAACATTTTAGAAGCAATCTGATAAGATAGCTGTAGGAACCCAAGAAGTAATATTTGCAGTTTCCAGGTTAGCACAATGGGGGATATTTCACATAAACAGTGTGTGTACAACCTGCAACCTGATCCAATTAGAGGCCTGTGAATCCAGCGGCAACAGTGCTTGCTTTCTATAGTTTTCCTTGTCCAAACATCTTTGTTTTCCTCAGGATTCATGCTACTGTCCAGGATGTGTACTGAAGAAATCATTCCACCAGCCTATCAGTTCCCGATGATCATTGCATGGTAATCCAGCTAGCTATGAATTTTCATGTCCATTCAACTGAGATTAACTGCTTTCATTATGCCCACCTCAGGGGCTCCAGGTTGTACAAAGTCACAAACGGAGTATTGGCCATCTTTATAGTGAAATGAGAATGCGAAATGCTCCCTACCCCATCTTGAAAATGAACATCAATGGAGCGTCAACAATCTTTGGTCGTGCAGCTTTGGTAATATAAGCGGCACTTGATCGCTAACATCCATAAACAAGGATATGGCAGCCTTTACAGGCCAATATGTACGGGATATTCCCGCCACAGCCTCTGGGACAGTAACAACGTATTTCCTTTACAGAGCCACCTCAAAGTGTTCTTGAGCCTTTTGACATACAAAAACAGTCAAAAAGATGTATATAGAAAATAACGGCCACATCGAGCTGTGATTAACTATGATGAATGGCCAACAATCATTGACACTCTGTTGACACTCATTTTCAAGATGGGGCAGGGAGCATGTCCCTTTCTCTTTTCACTATAATGGCAGCCAATACTTTGTTTATGACTATCTGCAACCTTTTGCCCCCCAGATTACCCAAGATACACGACCAACAATCTTTGACGCTCCGTTGAGGTTCAATTTCAAGATGGAGCAGGGAGGGCCTCACAGTATGTTTTACCTATAAAGCCGGGCCGAAATTCATTTTTGACTGTCTGCAACCTATCGGCGGTCGGATTTCCCAGGACGCAAGACCAAAAATTGTTGATGCTCCATGGACGCTGATTCTAAGGTATAGTATAGTCAATATCTGCCGCAAACGATAATTATATAAATATATATTTGGACTTCTTGGCTGCCTAACTATCCGATTAAGACTCAACCCATTGGCAAAGCCCAGCCCAGTAATATCCTTGCACAGGCCTGTCTCATTCTATTGAAATTGATGTGTCTTTCTGAATATTACATTTCACCTGCTATAGTTATATTTATGAACAAATAGCCTCCTGCGACTGCTCACTATTCTCGCATAATATTCCTCTATGTGAAATTCTCAGTCAAGCAACATATAGAACCTGCGAAAAACATATTGACCCAATCAGTACTACTTTTTCTTGTTTCCCATATTCCTCCTTGTTTCCATTGCGCTAACAGTCATCAACCCCTGTTCAACCATTTTCGTTGACCTCAGTGTTGGCCGAATCAATCCAGGAACATTTGGTGCGGCACTCACAACCCAGTGCTCTGGGCTTTCCGAAGCTTTGATGCAATTGTCTGGCACTATATCAGATTTATTGTCTGCCTTGCGGTCTTCTTTGGTGACGTTTGGATTATCACAATGACTGTTCGAGTTAAGCCAATTTTCGGTGTCGGAAATGCTGTCAAGTGCACACTCCTCATCACGTTTCACCAGACGACGGCCGATTCTGCTGATTCAGCGGACATTTGATATTTCAGTTCGTCCTCCAGGGAGGTCCTTTTCAGACGAAGGGGTAGCAAAGGTGATCTTTCTGACAATTTAAATGCAGCTGCCCCATCATATTGAGAGTTTGACCATGATGCTTTGATGATCTCTTCTGTACCTGAAATGTACCCTTTGGCAGTCATTTGCATGTTTTCAGCGCGGGATTCTCTCTCTGTAGCACGTTGGTTTTGGCTGCCTGCCACATCTCCAAATAGTTGTACACCTTGGCCATTCTGTGCAATGTTCGTACCTTCACCTCTTTCTTCAATTCCAAGTCGTTTTCATTTTCCGTGTTATCCAGTGCTGCGCAATTCCCCACCAATATACCTTTATTTGCTTGAGCAAACTGCCTGACTACGAGTTTTTCCTGAAGTGTCTCGCAAGGCGTTGTTGACTGTATCAGGCCAATATCATCTCGCCGAAGGGAACACCTTGCCTCCACTCCAACGCCATGTGGTATAATAGAGAATGTGTCACGTGCCACAGTGGAGAGATCAGCGTACTTGGGGTGCATTTCCTCTTGCTGGTGCCACCAGTCGGTGATAGCTGCTAACAAAAATGGTCTGCTAATCTGGGTGGGATCAGAGTGGTAATCATGAAGATTTAGATTAACTTGCCCCCAGTTCGTTGGTGCTTCAGGCGGTGAATTCAAATTGAGCCTTGCGGCTGTCAATAAGCGTGCTGTGCAATCACTTTGTCTGGGTGTCGTTTCAGCCACGCTTTTAGGTGTGAAGTATTCTTCATCATTGCTGGGCAAATCATACGGATCGAAAGGCAATTGACCAAACCCAGAAGCCTTTACAGAGGGGAAGTGATCGCTGTGCGGGACATTTTGGGGTTCAATGACGGACATTCGTCGATGTTTGGCACAGTAGTTGTTCTCCACGTACTTCAGAAAGGCATCCTCATGCTGGGTAGTATAAGAGGCCTCATGCTCAGGATTAATATCCATCGCCCTATCCCACTTCCTAAATGATCGCAACTGCTGGAAAGGATCCAGGATATGTGCCGAAATGAGGAGCAGACCGGTCATTGGAGTGACTTCAGCATATGATTTTGGAAGCTACTGAGTTGCAACCTTCACAGCAAAGTATAAGTCTTTCCTCCATTGTGTCTGCTTCCTAGCCAAAGCTCGCATAACGCCATCCATATGATTGAACATGTCATTCTCATGATCGGTAAGCTCGCTCAAGCAACTCCACTGTCCAATTCCACTTTGTTTTCACATCCATAATAAGGAGTACTGCTATTCGTACATTGGCCTTTTGACAGTCAGTGAACTCGTTTTGACAACCAGGTGTCAGAGTAATCATTACAGCAAGCATTCCCTGCTATATGAAGGTCAGTTTCAGATCTTTCAAAATGTCTTGAAATACGTATTGCCTCAATTATCTTTGCCAAACCCGGTCGCATAGCCGACATGTTGTGGATTCTAGCATTGCCCCTATTTCGCTGTCATTGACTCTTCCCAATGTCTGTGCTTTCCTTCTCTCCAAATTGCTGATCGCGCTCATGGGCTTCCAAAGACTTAGTGCGGCCTGTTACACCTGGATTGCTCATGAACGCACTATAAGCAAGCTGAATGACGTTTGCCATGCACGATATGCGGTTTCTCATCGCAGGCCACCAGATTCCCGAGGCCTCAAGGGTTGATAGTAGTTCCCGAGTCATCGAGTACTTTGATGAAGCATTCTCAGTGGTATTTCCAATTAAATGGCTCTGGGGAAGATCGAAACGATCTAGAACCTCCTTCAACTCAATGGCCAACCTTGCTCCGGAATGTTGACCCGTGACCTACGATTCTTAATTAGCATTTGATATACTCAAAGATCAGTCTATCAACCTTGTCGAATGCCAGTTGTACATCTCGCAATGCCCAATTTTGATCCATATAGTATGCAATTACCGATGTTATCGCTACTATGTTTGTGGATGTCCACACATCCCCAGATATCCTCACTTTATTTCTTGACGGCAGTTGCTTCTGAATTGCATCCACTGTCACTGAGTATTCCCTCCGGCAAATTTTGCTAAGGGTGCTGGTGGATGGCAGCACGAGCTCGCCACGTAATGTGTTCAATGACCGTTGCAGCTCAACGTTTGACATAGCATTCCATGGAATATGAGCCGAAACGAATCCTAACATGCAGTAGTGATTCCAGGTATCTTGGTGAAATTCGGAAGTTAGGTAGTGCTTTGGAGCCAGTTTTGAGTGCGCTGTCATTGAATTTGATAAATATAGGTAAGATCTAACTATCGAATAGGAATTTCTTTTGCGAACTTACCATTGCAATTCCACGACTGCCTTGTCTCTTCAGTGTGGCTAAAGTGGTTTCATCAACGATTGTACTGGTCAATTCAGAAACCTCCCACTCTGTTAATTCGTTTAACTTTGCCATATGCCCTTGTGCCACCAAGTGTTTCCCCAATGAGCTGGTCCCATGTTCTGATGGATGGCGAAGAACTTGATGACAAATGATCCATATGATGCCAGGGCTGCCAGTCTCCTCAATCCCGCAGTGCAACTAGAATCGCCACGAAGCAGCATGTCTAGAATTACTCCATACAATAGGACGTTTCGAGCCCACATTCATTGAAGCCCACCAAACATTGAATATGATTTGTAAAGTACGGTTGCTCAAATCGCGAATAAAGACATGTTCATTTTGGAAGATATCATAACCTCTATCGACAAGGTATTCATTGATTGGGAATCCAACATGGTTGTAGGAATTTGAAAGCTCTGTAATTCCAGTTGAGAGACTGTCAAAAGTTACATTATTGTTGAGTAGAATGCTGGTGCTTAAATAGTGACTGTTGAGCTACATGAAAGACGAAAGTAAGACCTGTTAGACATTGCATGCATAGTTGTGAAGTTGTATAAAGGGGCATACTGACAAGACGGACCGTTAAAAACTCTATTTACAAATGATGCAAGGCATTTCGTTGCTGTGAAGCATACTGAGCCCCAGATAACATGTTGCCACTCGGCAGACATTTATTTTTAGGGGGCGGAAGCGGAATTGTTTCTGGCATTTTTGCTCACAAAGGCTGCCTATATGTCGATTATGGGTGTATGTCAATACACAGCCCTTGGATTGTGCAAATTGCATAACCAATAATCATTGACAATACGTTGACGCTCCATTCATGCTCAGTTTAGGGACATAGTTGGGATGCTGTCGCAACAATTTTTGCCTAGAAAGGTGGCCGGTTGTTCAATGATGAGTTAATGTCGCCGCACAGCCCTTGGGTTTGCGAACATGCACGGCCAAAAATCGATGACACTCCATGGACGCTCATTTTTAGGACATAGGAGCGATGTTGTCGCAAGCATGTTTGCCTAGAAAGGCAGCCGATATGACAAGTATGGACAAATGTCACCCCACAACCCTTGGATTTCCAAAAATGCAGGGCCAATAGTTGGTGACGCTCCGTTGGCGCTCATTTTTAGTACACAATCGCGCTGTTACCCCAAGCATTATTGCATAGAGAGGCGGCCAATAGTTCAATTATGGGCAAATGTCACCGCACAGCCCTTGCATTTTCCAAGATGCAAGGCCAGAAATCATTGACGCTCTGTTGACGCTCATTTTTAGTACATAGTAACCATGTTGTGGCTAGCATTTTTGTCTAGAAATGCAGCCAATATCATAATTCTGGATGAATATTGCCACACAACCCTCGGATTTTGAAAGATGCAACACCAAAAATTGTTGATGCTCCGTTCACACTCATTTTTAGGATACAGTAGTGATGTTGCCCCAACCATCGTTGCCTAGAGAGGTGGCCGATAGTTTGATTATGGGTTGATGTCGCTGCACAGCCCATGAATTTTCCAGGTTGTTATGCCAGAAATCGTTGACGCTCCGTTGACGCTCATTTTAAGTACATAGTAGCAATGTTGTGGCCAGCATTTTGTCTAGAAATGCAGCCAATATCATAGTTATGGATTAATGTCGCCGCACAACCAGTGGATTTTGAAGGATGCAAGGCCAAAAATTGTTGAAGCTCCGTTCACTCTCATTTTTAGGACACACTGGTGATGTTGCCCCAATCATTTTTGCATAGAGAGGTGGCCGATTGTTTGATTATGGGTCAATGTCACTGCACAGCCCATGCGTTTTCCAGGATGTTAGGCCAGAAATCGTCGACGCTCTGTTGACGCTCATTTTCAGGACATAATAGCAATGTTGTTGCGAGCATTTTTGCCTAGAACGGCGGCCGACAGTTCCATTATGAGTCAATCGCGCCGCACCGCCCTTAGGTATTATACGCTGCAATGCCAAAAGTTGGTGACGCTGCGTTGCCGCTCATTATCGGTACATAGTAGCAATCTTGTTGCAGCATTTTTGCCGAGAATGGCAGCCGATATTTCGATTAGGGGTCAATGTCGCTGCACAGCCCCTGGACTTTGCCTGATGCAAGGACAGAAATTGTTGGTGCTCAGTCGACGCTCATTTTTGGGATGGGGCAACAAACGTATTGTTTGCCTTTTTGGCTAAAACGCCAACCAATACATTCACTTTGAAAGGATGAGACAATAGAGCCCTTTGATTGTCGAATGTATAAGACAAAAAATCGTTGACGCTCTGTTGACGCTAACATTAAACACATCAAAACACACTTTCTACACCCACTTATTGTATGCAAGGAATCGCAGATTCATTATTGACATCCACAATTGTGTTTCTTAGTGTTGTAATTTGCATCCAGAAAATTTGTGGCCTCTCAATTTCTGATCAACCTCTGTCCACGTTATCTGAGTGAGTAACGAGGAGGACCGATCACATCCCTTTGCTTTCGGCCGGCAATTTATGGCATGTAGATCATTTGACTAGTTTTTGATTAATATAGCTCAATTTGCTCACCTGTGCTCATCCAGCTCCTTGTCCTCAATTTCCATGACGTACCATAAGCAATTTGAAACATCTCAACCATGTGCACCAGGTCTGTGCGGAGAGTTATGCAGGTGGATGCGTGGATAAATGCGGCATGACAGTCGTCATTCAGTCTGATCTGTATTCAGCACAGTCCGCTCCTTCTATGACCCGTATGACATCACTGACTTAAAATCTTGTCAGTATATTTTGTCACTAATATAGCCTTTGCTTTCTCACTTAACCGTAACAGGCTGGACAATATGAAGTTTGTTGGCTGTCGATCAACTTGATTCGGGGTATACAACATTGCCATGGCCCGTATGACCATTCCACACACACTGATGAATTATCATTTCTCTCGATTTGGTCACTGAAATCAAAAAAACACTGACACGTATGAATATGGTACTCAAATTGCTTATCACAGAGTTATGAAGTCAAAAATACCAATTTACCCATCTATTCTTCCGCTGATGCAGGAGCCATCACCATGTCTTCGTCCACATCCGATCTCCATATGGTAATTTGCTGGGGAGACTATACGCAGGGGTGACAGCTCATGGGTTCAAACGGGCTTGTCATTCTGACCAGGTGATGAATCAGGCTGCACGGCGGGCGTAAGACCAGCTAAACCTGTATTTGAATGTGTCTTCCCAGAACCTAGCCTAATATGACTACTTCCTGGTCAAGAAGTCACTTCCGGCATTATGCAATACTCTGGGGACAAGATCAAGACAATCCATAGGCTCTCCAAATGTTCTGGGTGCAGGTGCAACTGCATCATCATCCGTTTGCGGTATAACGAGTGCCGGAACCGTAAATTCCGATCTGGCGTACTTCTTGTCGCTTGGGCAGAAGTAGTCGGCTGCATCCCCCCATCCCGGTTGTGTCAATGCATCAAGCTTCATCTGCTTTTGCCGAAACCTCTCCATGTGCTGCTGTACCACTGTGGAGATTGTGCCCATCACCCAGCCGGGTTCGTCATCATCGCTCAGCTTGCCTTGCTCTGTCTCTTTATCATCCTCATCATCCTCATCCTCCCCATCATCAGAACTTTCAAGATCGCTCAGACTGTCTCCAATAGCCACCATCACCTCCTCAAACGTCTTTTCGGGTTCTCCAGTTGTCAATCCCATGTTTTCAGCTGTCCCCATGTCTTCCTCCTCCATCGTAATCGGTGCCTCTGCATCTTCAACTCGCTCTCTTGCCACAGCGATTTCTCTCTCAGCATATTCCTTGATCAATTTCTTTGTCTCTTCATTGCGTAAGAGGTGAGTTTCTCGTCGTTTCTCTGCCGCAATCATCTTTTTGGTTAGCAAGCTGTGCAATGCCCCAAGGGCTCGGACTCTTTCTGCTTTCATGCGGCTGTTGCCTTCATTTGCTTGATGACATCGTCTTGTCGACCGCTTTGTTGATTTGCTGTATTTGCTCGCCGGAAGTGGCACAAAGCACTATTTCAGAGCATTGACCATGGTAGTTTGTGTTGACTTTATTGTTAGGCGAGATGTTGGATGTTGCGAGATATTGACAATATGGAGACAAGCTACAGCTTGTACGTCAACGTTGGTATATTTACTCAACTTGAACAAAGCAAAATCTGCGTTTTGACTGTGAATAAAACGGGAATAGTTAGGCTACCTGTACAACATGACTGGATTGTTTCCGTCAGTTTCATGTATTATCCCAGGGATATTTTGAGACCAACATCAGCGAACATCATTTACCTTGAAGAATGTACTATTTATATCTGACAATCATAAGATTTCAGCTGTCATATGCCACAATTTTTCCATGGAAACAAACAAACAAAATCTGACCGACTTATTGCACAACATGAGCCGGTGGGAAACCCCAGCAACTTGCAGTCATACGCAGCAGGATTCATGTTGAGTATAATGTACAAGTTCGCTGCAACTTATCCCATTCTGACATGAAGCTCACTATGTGTTCCTCAGGACTTCCCAGTTCTTTTCGTTATCATCTTCCTCTCATATTCCACACCACCTAATCATGGATACACAAACACCTCAGCCAGGTTGCGATGGGTACGAAGCAAGCCGATCAACATATGCCTCATTCAATACATCGCTCCTTGGCACACAGCAAGAACGCAGACATCAGTTAATCCACCGCGACGCTGCCAAAGAACCTACCAATGATATGACCCAGTATGTGCATTTCAAAATCGTCCGTAAGACTGGAAGCCGCAAGAATCAGAAGCAGCATACAATTGGAAGTGAGTATATTCATACCGTGGCGAACGAACGCCAATTGACTATATAATGTACACCGGGTCAATGCAGAGAGGTAGGTGACCACTTTATTGCCGCTCGAAATGGGGAACCTCCATTGTTGACCCAGGCATTTGTCCGCACATTCCACTAAATTGAACATCATCATGTTGTCGCCTCTGGGATTCGAGCAGACGCATTTCGTGATAAGCATCCCCGGCAGTGGGCGAAAGATGTTTTAATAACATTAGAGGAGGCTACGGAAGCATATATGGTCGAGGTACTAGCCGAATCTCATTCTTAGAGCAGCAACTACTTTCTTGTTGGTTTTCAACATGTCTGCGACTATGGCAAGGCAAGGAGGTCAGGAACAGCTGGAACAGTCCGACATGCACATTACCTTGATTATGGCCAAATGGCCAGAGGCGGGTTTTCGCGTTCTGCAATATAAGAAATGCAATGTCCGGTCAAGAAAGCTCACGCCGAAGTCCGAGAAGTGACGAAGTGGGTGGATGAGTTTCAAGGGCATATAGAGGTGAAGGCTGCGATGGAAAAATACGTGGCCATGCTTCGTGAAAACCACACAGACATTCGCCTCTCTTGCCACAATGGCACCGTGAAAAATCCGCACACACGCTGGAGACGCAAAGAAACAGGTGCACATCCACCCGACCGATGCAGCGAGCTGAGTCCAGAGCCGACGCCACATCTGACTGGAACGCCACCTCTGCCCGGAACTCCAAGGCTGCCCGGATGCCACATATGCCTTGAACGCCTCCTGTGCCACCCGGTAACAATGACAGAGCTCAACATTCCGAAAGCGTCAATTTGCCTGCCGGATATACGAATTCACATACTACACCTGCCTGCGGTGAATTCAGTACATTTGATGCATGTGCCCAGGATAGCCATCACGATACAGATTTTGATCCAGATATGCTGACTGATGAAGGAACATCCACCGGTTTGTACACTATCTGCTGTGTGGTAATGCAGCTAACATCCATTTGGAGGACCAGAGCAGCCTGTTGAGTGAACCTGCAAGTGATGGCGAGCATTGATCCAAAGAAATGGGATTTTTGATCGTGTTATTATCTACAATTAACGGACACTGTAAAATATATTTCAAAGGATATATTTTTATGTATTATTAAAGAACAAAGTAGTCATCAAGGAGAAACTAAATGAAAACCCTAGAAAGGCTGCCAAAACAATGTGAATGATTGACTACGCCAAATCAAATGATTCAATATTGTGGATATGCCCGTGGCAAAATGAGCGTCAATGGAGCGTCAACAATTTCAGGTCATGTAAGTCTAGTAATTGAAAATTGACTTGGTTGTGGTTATACATAATCGAAGTATAGGCTGCCTTTACAGGCAAATATTATAGCGACCAGCTCCCCACCTCGTCTTGAAAATTAGCGTCAACGCAGCGTCAACAATTTTTGGTCTTGTAAACAAGGTATTTGTAAAGTGATTTAATTGCTGTGTAGCATAACCATTGTATTGGCCACGTTTATAGGCAAAACAGCAAGCGACATAGTTACCACCCCATACTGAAAATGAGCGTCAACCGAGTGTCCACGATTTTTGGCTTTGCATCTTGGGTTTTCAAAGTGTTGAATAGTGAGAGTAATTCATATGTGCTGTATTGGCTGCCTTGTCAGGCAAAATAATGCGTGCGATGATTGTTACCCCATCATGACGATGAGCGTCAACGGAGTGTCAACGATTTCTGGTCTTCTCAGTAAGGTTATTACACAGTGATCTGGTAGTGATTACGCATAATGGATGTATTGGCTGCCTTTATAGGTAAAATAGACAGCGACATGGTCAATGCCCCATTCTGAAAATGAGCATCAACTGAGCATCAACGATTTTTGGCGTTGCATCTTGGGTAATCTAAGTGGCGATTGGTTGCAGACTTCCATAAATGAGATATTAGCCGCCTAGAATCCAAACCAACAGTGTCACGCTTTCTGCCCCATCCTGAAAATGAGTGTCAATGGAGCCTCAATGATTTGTGGTCTTTTACATTGGGTAATCAATGCATTGCGCAGATATATGAGATTATAACTGGACTATTGACTGCCTAAGTACTCTTAAATAGAAAACACAAAAGGCAAAACATTGATTCCAAAATAGCCAATCTCGCAACCTGCAAAGTGATCAAAAAGGTATTTCTGGATGTTATTTAACTGATTTTGATCAAATACAATTATCAAACAGCAAAAGCAAGAGCATTATATAAATCTACAGATGGACCCGCTAGACTACCGGCTGACAACCCCCTCCAATTCTGATGGGTTGGGAGATGTCCTGTGAACTGTACCCGAATTGACAGTTCAGATACATTGACGACCCAGACTGCGTATTTGCCGACAGTTTGGTTCGGACCCAGACCCGGACCTCAAGCGGCAGACCGGAAGCATTGCTAACACACAATCCTGCAATGATTTGGTATAAGTGCCAATATGGGGACTTCTGCAAGCACTTAATGAATACCAATCTAAAGTAGATTGCAGTGATGACAACAGAAAGTTTCTCTTGTCTGCTAACGATGTTCAGCAGACAATGTGCATGCTTATGGCGAAGAATGTGATATATATAACCCAGTTTATGAAGATAACTGATTGTGAGTTGACTTTGTTTTACCCCTCCCCTGCATTGGGTGGGGTGCAATGCAGCTGTGAATGTGATACCCTAACATGAGTTACCATGCTTTGAAACAAATATTCCTGAGGATCTGAATCACCCCCTGAAGCTTTGTGGAGAATCATCTGGATACATATTCACTGACCATTTCTGGAACATGGTCAACACTTCCTGGAAACATGGTATGTGCTTCATCTGCAAAAATATTATTTGACAATAGCTGACTGCTGGCTCACTATCAACAATATCACCAAATATCAATGAATAAAGGGCTGTTACTTGACGGGATTTTAACACCTGCAGACTGCAATTGACCAGAGCCATCATGATTCAACTTCAGCTGGTGGACCTGAATGGCCATCGATAAGCCAGTCAACAAATGATCTTCCTATAGACAATATACCTGGTGCACGACCGCCTGAAGATAGTCCCTACAATGAAACTGTGGTCCCCCACGAGCCAGATCTTTCATGTACCCCTCATTCAACAAAGCTAATGGCTCATATGGAGATAGTTGGAGTGGAAAATGCAGGGGGAAAGCATTTGCCATTGCAACTGGATGATACAACAAGCATCGCAAGTACTGAGAACTATGGAGTCCATGGCATCCATTTCGGTCCTCATACAACTTTTAACAGATTCAATCATTTACCCAGCAAATGAAACCATAGATAGATCAATGTCTGAGGTGTGGACAGGATACCTTCAGAATCGAATCATTCCAGATAGCAGTTGCCCTACGACAGCTGCTCTTTGAACTTGAGTTTGGGTTTGGCATTGATTATGGGATTCAACCTCATTCGCATATCATTGGATCATCGTACCATGAGGATTGTTCCAAATGCATACATTTCCTTTCAGATCATCTGCCAGGTCAGAAGCACATTGGTATGACTCCGGTGTTCCTTGATGTCTCGGAAACACTCCGAATATTGAGCACGTCGAACAGGCGGGATTGGTGGTGGGATATGCATGATCAGCGTCATGCTGGAGGGATGATTGAGCCCGTCATCTGTGCATCTTACAAGACTCATTTCACCAATTTTTCAGGCAATCAGCATGCCTGGCTGCTGTATCTCACAAGTGGTAATATTGAAAAGAATAACTGCAGCATAACTACAAAGCGCACCAGGATACTGGTAGCGCTAATGCTATGTTTCCCAAACTATGGCAAAAGTGCTGACAAGGCATGGCATCCCGTGGTTGGAACTTTGATATCCCAACTCAGTAATGTTGACATCACTGGTCTTGGCTTGAATTGGGATTGTGCTGATGGATTCCAGAGACAACGTTATTCTCTTTTGACTTCCTGGGGCGATGTATATCCAGACAAAGTCATGATTGCTCTAGTGTCATATGGCACATGCCCATTGTGTGAAATTTCTAATGATGCACTGATTTGACATTCTACTTTTGGACCACTGCATAACTCAAGAGATGAGCCTGATTACACAGAGCTTCTGGATGAAATGGATATTGATACTCTGCACACTATTGGTCTGCGTACAATTCGCAACCAGTTCTGGCAATACCCACTCTGAAATGTCCATCAGCTTTGGCCGCCTGATGAATTGCATTAGCTGCTCCTGGGTGTAGTTTAAGACTTATTGCACTGGCAGCTGAAATACCAGAAAGCTAGAAATGTCAAGCATCAATTGGACAATCAACTCACATTGGTACCATGATAACCAGGCTTCCAGTGCTTCTTTAAACCATTCTATTACCTGGAAAGTGGCTCCTGGCAGATAAAAGAGATCTGAGGCATGCTCAGAACACTGGTAGTGAATTCAGCTCCAATTCTTGACTCCTCCAAGGATGATGACATCAGCAAAAAGTGGAAAAGGTATTCTGAGCATTCTGAGCATTTTGAAGGATTGTGAAAGTCAAGTTCGCGTTTATTCGATTTTGTCGGGTGCAGTTATACGAATCATACTGAGTGATATTGCATCCACAATATGACGGGATTTTCAAACTTGGTATAGTGTTCCAAAATAGGTATAGCCTAGTTGGATACATTTCTTAATTGATTAAAGTCAGCTACTTTTATTTTTGAAAAATGTAATGAACATAGAATACTTTGCTGAGTCATGACATGAAACATGACATTACTATTTTGAAATGACAAATCAAAAACAAACTAACTCAAATAGGAAATATTATTAAAGATATTCAGTTATTTGTTGATTATAGCTGGAG
>Ga0307515_10001256_pt1 | contig 57872 bp, 52 predicted proteins | sample 17_EM_MG_FD_194513 | JGI IMG/M metagenome (GOLD analysis project Ga0307515, IMG submission 194513) | Populus trichocarpa ectomycorrhiza microbial communities from riparian zone in the Pacific Northwest, United States - 17_EM | ecosystem: Host-associated > Plants > Roots > Unclassified | place...
AATGCGACGCGTGGTATTGACGCCGGGCGCGGAGTAATCCGCCACCGGGGTGTCTCTGACGGCTCTGACGGAGCGCGTCCACTCTGACGGAGCCATTCCGCCCGGACGGAAATGTTTTTTGCTGATGATCAAACAAATTCTCTGACTTTGCAGCACTTGCCGCTATGGGGGACATGCACAACATGTAGGACGCGCCTAGCATGCAAGATGCAGGTTTGAATGCCCGAATGGACAACGCTGAGTCTATTTGGTATCGCAGCAGGTTGAAGACCTCAGCCACCAGGTGCTTCCACCTGCTAAACCATTGGACAATGTAATATGTCACTGTATTCATGGATGTCATCGAAGATGCTCTAGACTCTGGTCTGCCCATCGGATCAACTGGCTCAGGGCTATGGAGAATGTCCATCTAGACAATATCAATGCTAACCACTTGGAGAGGCTCAAACAAGCCGAGAAATGTTCTAAGAGTTTACAATCTCAAAGAAAGCTTGGCTGCTAATGGCGCAACTTGCAGGCTGCTTGGCCTTTCCAGGATGGCCTAAGCAAGGGGTTAGTGGCTGCCCACTTAGAAAGTCGGATGTTGGAGGAAGAGCTCAGGATCAAGAAATATCACTCCACCATGTTGGAGAGGTGGCTCCACAAGTTGAGGTCGGAGGTGGATGCAACAGAGGATACAGACACCGCACAGCTTCAGCTGGAGAATGTCATGCCACTGCGCCAGGTAAGCAGTCTCTCATCTCAGCAAAGTGGCCTAGATTCCCGGTCAAGTGAGTATGAACATGTCATTTAGCAACTAACGACTATTCAAGTGCATGCGACTCCAGTGCTGAACACCTCTCATCTCAGCCTAGGCTCATCAGCAATCTGTAGCTCCTCCAAACAGACCGCAGGCTGATTTGGGATCTGTGGCTCCTCTTAATCGACCCCTGGCGAAGCTGGAGGTGGTGGCTTGTCTGCCTTGTGATCCGATCTTCTGATGTATGAGGGCAAACACACTCTGGACCATCAGCAATATGTATTTTTGTCTCTCGGAGCCTCTGGGAGCCTCTGGGAGCCTCTGGGAGTGTCAGGGAGTGTCTTGGAGTTGATGGACCAGAATCCGAGGGTGGTCAAATCCCAGAGTTGAATGGACAGATGCAGTGGCCTTCAGGTGCACCTGGGAGTACCTTGGCATGCCGGCAACAAGCCTGTAAACAACTGGAAGCACTGCTAAGAATCCTGGAAGCACCAATGACAAGACTGGGAGCACTGGCAACAAGTCTTGGAGCACCTCGGATCGCAGATGTGCAGTCTGGGAAACACAACATCATCTTTGTGAACGCTGCTGGTGTACCAGGAAATCATTGCTACTACTTATCATTCAACCATTTTTAAAACTCATGTATTCAGTTTGTATTCTCATCTATGAGTTTATGTATCTATGTATCTATATAACTATCCATCTACACAAGGGATATCTGGACTGGCTGCAGGCAGTGAATGAGAGCAAATTGAGGTGTGCCTGAAGGTGACAATCGAGTGGACTCAGAGATGCACATGGACGCCATGATGGAGCAAGGTTGGAGATGAATGTGGAGGCGATGATCGTGCGAACTTTGAGGCTGTAATCGGATGAATGTGGCGATTTACTTGGAGGCCATAATCAAGTGAACATAGAGGTGCACTCTGCGGCCATGAGCAATGAAGTTTGGCGACGCACTTGGAGGCTATGATCTCGTGAACATGGAGGCAGTAATCGAGCGAGTTCAGAGATTCACCTGGAGGCTGTGATCCAGTGAACCTAGAGACGCACTCCGAGGCCATGATTGAGTGAGTTTTGAGATGCAGTCGGAGGCCAGGATGGCGCAAGATTACAGGAGAGCTTGGAGCCGATCGATGGGACGTGCACTGGGTGCTGATGAGACTCGATTCATCAGTTAGTTAACTCCCACCTATGGGAATGTGATGAGGTGACTTTACCTTGGTACTCTCATGTAGTGCTGACTGGTGGCGGTCGGTCTTGTAGTGGGGCACACCACATGCTGAAGCTACAATCAGGGGTCAACTTGTGATCATGAGATTGAAAGGAAGATAGGCAATCTTGGGTGTATGCTGCAGTCAGTGTATGCTGTGCTTGGTGTATGTAGTACTTGGTGTATGCTGTACTTGGTGTATGTTGTACTTGGTGTATGCTGTACTTGGTGTATGCTGTACTTGGGGTATGCTGTACTTGGTGTATGCTGTACTTGGTGTATACTGTACTTGGGGTATGCTGTACTCGGTGCATGATGTACTCAGTGTATGCTTTACTCGGTGTATGCTGTACGTGGTGTATGCTGTACCTGGTATATCCTGTACTCGGTGTATGCTGAACTCAGTGTTAACTCATCATCATGGCATGAAGAGATAGTCAGAGATGACATGACTTTGTGTTCTGCAATCATGGTAGAGTTGTGGACGAGAAAGTGAGATAGGGCATAGAGATGGGAACACTCTGGAAGGTACGAGTGGATATGAGAAATCGAGGGTACAACTTGACTGATTGGGATTAGAAAATTTAGTATCGGTGTTATTAACAGCTGGATCGAGAGTCGTACCTACCATATTGGGAGTGGTTATTTGACTTGATCATGACATTCTATTAAGTTCCAGTTCCTCATGATGACTGCCCATCTTCTCTCATCTCTTTCTTTCTTGTCCTCAACTCTTATTGAAAATACGGAAGTATCTACATTTCTCTTTACTAATATTGAACTTTTTTAAGTATTCTCCTTACGATAAGATGGTACTTTACAGATAAGTTTAGTGTGGTGGTGGTGTGTTGATAACTTTTAATACTTTTGTTATCTTTTATGTTTAGGCTGTCTAGAAAGTTCCGGTTAGAACTTGTCTAGAACCTCCTTTTTGGTTCCATTGGAAGAGGGATTTATCAGTGCTCATCTTTAGAGAACGCGCCTAGATTGTTCTGTTGTATTCTTTATGGTTCTTATGCATTGTTGTATAGTTGCAGAGTTTTTCTCTTCCTGTTTGCGTTATTGATTCGCGACCGTGGTCACGGACAATCACTCCTGTATTATTGTATATATAGATAGTGATTCTCCGGTTTGAGAACAGTTCTTTAGACTTGCTCAGACATCGATACGGAATACTGCAATATATTCTCTAGAATCCTCTTCTCAGTATATGCTTGCCTTTTGAGCACTTCTGAAACTCGTTATACTCACAATACTTCTTCTTTGTACACTTCTTTTGAGATTCTAATAGATCTCTTTGGACTTTCGCTGTTATCATCAAATAGGTTATGAGCCCGAATGAGCCACACTGATTCAACTCCTGATTATCCTCCCCTTAGTCAGAATTTTTTGATACTCACTCTGTTCCTGTGGAATATCCAGAAGTGAACGAACCCTCAACAACACCACTCCACTCACCACCTTCTTCGCCTCATCCAATAACACCAGTGTAAATGGCGCCAGGTGTCTCCTGCTCCGGAAAAGATCCTATGTTCTCCTTCTCGGCTCTAGTCAATAAGAAAAGACCAGTAAACTTTAAACTCCACAGTATCGGGAAACTTACTGGACAGGACAACTATTGGATATGGAGTGCCTCGATGAATATAGTTCTCAAGGGTATTAAGGCATATGAGGTAGTAGTGGATGGTGTGTCTCCAGCAGATGATGCTGCACAGACAGAAAAAGATGCCTTCGAGCATATTAAACATACAGCGTCAACCATATTTATACAGGTGGTCTCACATGACATTTTGGAGAAAATTGTCGAACTTGAGTACCCTCACCTGATGTGGACCCGGCTTCGCACTGAATACTATAGAGACTCAGCTTTCGCACTTGTCTCCCACATAATGAATCTGGTCTCCCTTCCTACTCAATATTCTGGTAAAGACTTACCAGGATTTATATCCAAGTTTGAGTCCCAGTGGCTCCACCTTGCGAAACTCTCGAAAGCCTACTCCTATTCGTACCGGAAAACGTTCACTTCATTCCTTGGTGATGATAAGGCCAAGAGAGATATTCCATTGGGTTTTTTGGTTAAACACAGTAAAAATGTGATCGATATTCTTATTACGAAAGATAGTTTGTCGTATGCTGACGTGCAGGAATGACTTATGAATATCGACCCGTCCAAGATCGAAGAAAATTCGGCTCTCTTTGTTTCTAAACCACTGGGTAATAGGAAAAAGGGAAAGAAACCTACAAAATCGGGCAATTCCAACAATTCTTCCTCCTCCTCCTCCTCGTCGAAAACTTGCACCTGGTGCAAGAAACAGAATCCAGGAAGATCTGAAGGACATACCTGGAATGAATGTTTTCGTCTGCAGAAGATGAATAAGAAAACGAAGGAAAAGGAAGAAAAGGATACGGCTGAGGAAGCCAATGTTACTACTGAGGAACGAAAGGTAAGGAACAAATCCTTCTACTTTGACACGGCCTGTAACGGACACATGACCCCGTATGCAGGATGTCTCTTCAACGACTCGATATGGGGCGGATTTGTAAAATCCAGTTCACAATGAAGCATGGAGATTGTTGGCAAGGGAGATGTGCTGATGGACTGTGATCTGAGAGATGGATTGGTTTCTTTTTTTTGTGTTCGAAGTGTTTTGCATGTTCCTGGATTGGCACATCCTTTGATTTCTTGGAGGAAATTGCGGGAAAAAGGATATACTGAATTTGGAGAGGGGGATTATATTTCAATTAATAAGGGAACAAAAGTTGTTTTGGAAGCTGTTTTTGACGGAAATTTGTTTAAAATCCCTGTGATATCACAATCAGTCCATATTACTTATGACTTCTGGCATCAGGCTCTCGGACATTCAGCACCATCAACAATGGATGAATCACTACAGTTGTATTCCGATGCCAATATACCAGCCAAACCTGTGAATTACATCTGCTCCTCTTGCATCGAAAGCCAAATGACTTGGCTTACTCAAATGTCTGCATTGAAGAAGGATAGGAAAAACCTTGATCTGGTTGATTCCAATTTAAGTGGACCCTTTCCGGTTCCATCATATGTCAATTCCCTTTATTATATTACACTAATCGATGATGCTACTAGGGTTGGGTGGGTTCGCTTTATGAAGCAAAAATCCGAGACTACTAAAATAATCAAAGATTTTGTTGCAGAAATGGAACATCAAAACCACAAGACCCCTGCAGCATTATGAACGGATAATGGAGGGGAATATGTTACCAAGGACTTGAAAGGGTTGCTTACTTCAAATGGAATTATACATGAGCATTCCCCTCAATATTCCCCTGAGTCGAGTGGAGTTGAAGAGCGTTTTAATCATACGATAGGAGAGGCAGTTAGAGATATGCTTCAAAGTGCATCGACCTACGATAAGATGTTATGGGCTGAGGCTGTGTTGACCTCAGTGTATATAAAAAATTGACAACCTCATTTGGCACTAAAAGATCTAACTCCTTATGAGGCTTTTTATGGCACCAAGCCATCGATCCAGCACCTTCAACCTTTCGGCAGAGAATGCTATATCCATATACCATATCAGAGACAAACGGACGAAAAAAAGTTATCTCCGAGGGCACAGAGGGCTATTATTCCCGGATCCAGCAATACTCACCTTCATTATCGAGGGCTCTTACCTGATACCAACAAGACTATAGTAGCAGCAGCCATCTTCTTTCCCCCTCTCAAGACAGAAGGGGCTATGCCAATGATAAACAGTCGAATTGATCAAATTCTTACTCCCCTCCAAAGCAACACCCCATCAACCTTCTTTGAGTATACCTATACTAATAGGGGTAGAACATCGGATAGTATGTGGCATCAGTGGATGGATGAGAATTCTCAGGAAGCTAATCACTTGGTCGACAATGGTCATCCAACTATTGCTGGACTAATGCAGGCAGATTTTGAGGAAGGAAACAGAGACAAATATTTAGGCGCTCCCTATTGGGTTTACGATGCCAATAATATGGCCTATCGAGAAGCCTTACCCGAACAACCAAATGAAAGAGTATGAATCGAAGAATTCGACAGAGTCGAAGAATTCGATGAATCTATTCGAACAGTTGTTCCTGCAGACCACTTCCCAGAACAAGAACATCAACATTCCAACCAACAATCTCAACTTCCATTGGGACGTTCTCCTCCTCCTCCTCCTTGACCAATGACACCACCACCAATTCCATTTGGTCAGGTTGTCACTTGTGCCAGAAGAGTAGTAAATCCACCTGAACGCTATGGCTTTGAAGGATATGCTCCTTAAGCGAGTATGCAGGATGCACCCCCTCGACCTCCTACCCCAGAACCTCAACCTCGGGAAGGAGTTGAGGAAAGTCAGTGGGCAAATTTAGGTGTACTAACAGTTGAAAAACCAAAGTCTTACCGACAGGCCAGAGTGTCACCACAATGGTCAGATTGGAAGAAGGCAACGGATGAAGAACTTAAGTCACTTAGAGAAAATGATCTTGGGGATGTCATCCCGAAACCAGCGGGAAGAAAGATTGTGGCTAGCCGATAAGTATATAAAGCACAAGGAAATGCTCAAGGAGAAGTCAAATGATACAAGGCATGGTTGGTTGCCAAAGGAGTTTCACAAATCTTGGGCCAGGATTAGGATGACACATTCGCCCCCGTGGTTCGTTACGATTCTCTGAGACTTTTACTGGCATTATCAGCATGCAAAGGATGGCGACCTCGACAATAGGACGTCAAGACTGCATTTCGGTATGGGATATTGATGGAAGAAGTTTAAATTGATCTACTGGAAGGTAGCCTGTTAGACGGGATGGTGGCAAAATTAAAGAGGTGTATATATGGATTGAAACAATCTCTCAGGGAATGGTACTACCGGTGAGTAAAATACCTAAGACCTTTCGGATTTGTTATCACTGCTTGGGATCCCTGGGTTCTCGTTCTTGAATGAGGAGATCTCACTTTAGCTTTATATGTGGACGATATTACTCTGTTTGGAGCTACTGCAGAGCTAAAAGAGCAAACCATTAATGAGTTGAACACTGAGTTCAAAGTCAATGACATGGGTGAGCTTAATTGGCTTCTAGGAATCCAAATAACCTTTACTGACGGTGGGATTACTCTTTCCTGGACGACATTTATTGATCAGATTCTGAACCGTATTTCTATGCAAGTTTGCAAGCCCGTTTCAACGCCTATCGACTGAAACCATCAGTTGAGGGCCATTGAAGACAGAGACGAGCGGACCGATGCAACAACATATCAACAAATGATCGGATCTTTGATGTATGTAGTTACTGGAACCAGACCTGACCTAGCGTATACAATCACTCACCTCTCTCAATTCAATTCATCTCCCACCATCAAGCACCTTACGGCGGCAAAACGAGTACTTAGATATCTCCAAGGAACGAAGGATAGAGACCTATTTTTTCCTTGGAATAATCAACTCAAAATGACTGCTTATATGGATGCATCTTACGGCAATTGTCTCGATACATGATGAAGGTTTTCGAGGCATATCTTTCAAATTGGAGACGCTAGTATCTCCTGGAGATGTCGAAAATAGTGGTCGGTTGCTACTTCCACTTGTGAAGCTGAACATATGGCACTTGCTATGACGAGAAAACATCATCTCTGGTTGAAGCGTGGAATCCAAGAGTTGATAAGGATTGATATACCGAACGCTCTGTTTTGCGACAGTAACGCTGCTATAGATGTGGCATATAATCCAAGGCTTAACGACCAATCAAAACATATCGATGTGGTATATCACTCTACTCCTGAACATATCGATCAAGGAAATGTGTCTGTTAGGTATGTACCCTCAGAAGAGAATTAGGCAGATATATGTACAAAGGGAATGACGAGACATGTTAATGACCACTTATGCTCAAAGATATATTGATCAAAGTGAGAAGGGGTACTGAAAATACAGAAGTATCTACATTTCTCTTTACTAATATTGAACTTTCTTAAGTATTCTCCTTACGATAATATGATACTTTACAGATAAGAATGGTGTGGTGTGTTAATATCTTGTAATACTTTTGTTATCTTTTATGTTTAGGCTGTCTAGAAAGTTCTGGATAGAACTTGTCTAGAACCTTCTGTTTGGTTCTGTTGGAAGAGGGATTTATCAACGCTTAGTTTTGGAGAACGCGCCTAGATTTTTCTGTTATATTCTTTACGGTTCTTATGCATTTTGGTACAGTTGCATGGTGTTTCTCTTCCCGTTTGGGTTAATGATCTGCGACCGTGGTCACGGACAATCATTCCTTGTTTACTGTATATGTAGGTACCGTTTCTCCGGTTTGAGAACAGTTCTTTAGACTTGCCCAGACATCGATACGGAATACTAAAATATATCCTCTGGAATCGTCTTCTCAGTATGTGCTTGCCTTTCGAGCTCTTCTGAGACTTGTTATACTCGCAATACTTCTTCTTTGTATACTTCTTTTGAGATTCTAATAGATCTCTTCAGGATTTCGCTGTTACAATCGAATAACTCTATCATCATCAAAGCACACAAAGTTTAGTCATTCCTCTCTATCTCTCCATCCCATGATGATGAGTTATTACTGAGTACTGCATACACTGAGTACTACATACACTGCATAATGCATACAATGAGTACTCCACATACTGAGTATTGCATACACAGTGTACTGCATCATCCCAATATCAACAGTCTCCTGCTCACAGCCAGGCAGTCATCTCTCATCTGTTGGCAGACCTTGTTGTACTCAATTCTTTACATTATCACAATTATGAGTTAACCAATGAAAAGAGTCTGAGCTCCTGTTGCACCTCCTATCCGATCTACCACCTTCAGATCAAGCACCTTCATGTACCCCTGCAATTTCCATCGATCATGGCCTCCAAGTGCATCTCCAAAGTTGTGGGATCAATCCCTGCAAGCGCATCACCAAAGTAGCTTAATTACTGCCTGGAAGTGCATCTCTGAGTTCACTCGATCTTCATCAGCAAAATGTAAATTGGTCTGGAAGCCACACGCCAACCTCCCAGACACTCCGGTTGACCTCACCAGCGCTTCTAAGTACTTCCAGATGCTCCCAGGCCCCACTGGAGCTAAGCAAAGTGCTTTCAGACTCTACAAGAGCATTCTCAGGTGCTCCTCAAAGCACTTACAGTTATAGAGGTGCATTCAGGATGCTGTGATATTTGACTTATAGGATAGTCTAATTTCGGAGCAGCTGAAACCTCTATGCAGGTCTGCGGGATCCTTTGAGAGCAGCTGAGACCTCTGTGCAGCTCTGTGGGAGACTTGGTGCCGTACTTTCGCAGCAGTGGTTCTTAGGGTTCCATAACCACAATGCATTTTGTCTTTGTTACAGTCACAAGATTCGCTACATCATAATGTGCCATGCATTATTTATCTAAGTCTCTCTATATATATGTATGCGGTCAATGTGGCTGCAGACTGTACTCGACTGTAATCGGAGGAGGACCTGGAGATGCCGATTGAGAGAACTCAGTGATGCACTTGGAGGCCATTGTGGCAAGAATATCCGGTTCTCACCAGCACCACCATTCTGTTTGGCAGGGGGAAGCCGGCAGGGGGCATACAGAGATACAGGGCTAACGGAGACGGACTGAGCGACAGGGCGTATGGAGCTACTGACATAACGGATATGGACTGAGCAACAGGGAGTATATATTTGGGAGACCCCGGGGTAGATAGACATCATCTCATTATATGAAATACACAGTCTATCATTCTGAGCTATTGGTCCCAAGCATGCTTACCTAGCTTTCATATATCCATGCAATTTGTGCGGTTCCTCACCCTCTCTTGCCGAACTTTCATAGATCCACGCAATTTGTGCGGTTGCTTATGGCCGGGTACCCCTTCATATCCTCTCACACTCTTCCTACATTCCTCGAGCCAGAACCGTTCGTTCTCACCAATTGCCTTTCGATGCCGTGAGAGCTCCACCATTTCACCACACCGTGATTGGGTGAGTTCGGTGATGCACTTGGAGGCCGAGATCGAGTGAACTCAGACATGCACTTCGAGGCCGGAATCGACCTAGCTTAGAGGCCATGATCATGCGAACTTGGAGGCCATGAACAAGCAAGTTTGGGGATGTACTGTGAGGCCGTGATCGAATGAACTCAGAGAAGCACTTGGATGCCATAATCGAGCCAGTTTGGTGATGCACTTGGAGGTCATGATTGAGTGAGTTCAGATATGCACAGGGAGACCATGATCAAGTGAACACAGAGTAGCACATGGAGGCCCTAATGGAGCGAGTTTGGTGATGCACTTGGAGGCCATGATCGTGCGAACTTGCAGGCCGTGATCGAGCGAGTTTGGAGATGCACTTAGAGGCCACGATTGATCGAAATTGGAGGAGCACTCAGAGGAGGTCGATCTAGAGGCGGCCGATCTGGTGGCGGTAGATCGGAAAGGAGGCATGTCGGGAGCTCAGACACTATTCATTGGTTAAGTCGTAATTGTAGGAATACACAGAATTGAGTACAACAAGGTTAGCCAAGAGATGAGAGATAAGAGACTGGCTGGGAGCGGGAGACAGTCGATCTTGGGATGAAGCGGTACTGAGTGTATGCAGTACACAGTGTGTACAGTACTCGGTGAATGCAGTACTCGGTGTATGCTGTACTCGGTGTTAACTCATACTCATTGCATGCAGAGATTGAGAGGGATGAAGTAACTTCGTGTTCTTATATGAGGGTAGAGTTCAGGACGAGAGAGAGAGAGATGAGAGGAGATGGGAATTCATCAGGCGAAACTGGGACTTGAGAGAATCTTGTGTGCAAGTCAATTTACCATTCCCAATACGGCAGATAAAACTCCTAATCTGGCAGGTGATAACTCCGATAAAAGGGCTTCTATACCCCATCCGGTAGGTCGTACCCCTGATTTCTCATATCCGCTCGTATGGTCCATATTGTTCCCATCTTCATCCCCCATCTGTCCTTCTCGTCCTCAACTCTACCATCATTGCAGAACAAAGTTAAGTCATCTCTCTCTATCTCGCCATGCCATGATCATGAGTTAACACCGAGAACAGCATACACCACGTATAGTATACACCAAGTTCAGCATCCACCCAGGATTGTCTGTCTTCCCTTCATTCTCACGATTACAAGATGACCCTTGGATGTAGCTTCGGCTTCCAGCGTGCCTCCTTTCACGATCGGCCACCACCAGCCAGCTCTCCATGACAGCCCAAAGGTAAAGTCACCTTGTCACATTGCTGCAGTTGCGAGTTAACTAACTGATGAATACAGTCTAAGCACCCGGCGGGGCTGCAAGTACTCTTCCAACCTTGCTCGATCGGCCTCCAAGTGCATCTCCAAACTCGCTTGATCACAGCCTCCACGTGCATCTCTGAGTTCACTCGATCATGGCCTCCAAGTGCATCACCAAACTCACTCGATCACGGCCTCCAAGTGCGCATCATCATGGCTTCCAAGCGTATCTCCAAACTCGGTTGATCATGGTCTGCAAGTGCATCACCAAAGTCGCTCGATTATGGCCTCCAAGTGCATCGCTGAGTTCACTTGATCACCGCCTCCCAGTGCATCACCAAACTCGCTCGATCATAGCCGCGAAGTGCATCTCTAAGGTCACACAATCACAGCCTCCAGGTGTATCTCTGATGTCACTCGATCGTCATCTTCAGGCACACCTTGAATTGCTTCCAAGCACCGCCTGCAGCCATTCCAGATATACCCTGCGTAGATGAGTAGATACATAGATACATAGATGAGAATCCAAACTGAATAGATGAGTTTTAAAGATTGTTGAACGATAAGTAGTAGCTATGATTTCCAGGGGCACCAGCAGCATTGCCAATCAAGATGTTGTTTCTCCCAGACTGCTGTACAGTGATTGGAGGTGCTCCCATGTTTGTCGCCGGCGATCCCAGGCTTGTAGTCGACGCTGGCAGGTGCACCCAGGCTTGTCGTTGGCGCTCCCAGTTCTGTCGCTGGTGCTCCCAGGTGCTCCCAGGTCAACCTGATGGCCACTGCGTCCGGTCCAGTTAACCCTGGGATTTGACCACCCTGGGATTCTAGTCCGACAACTCTCAGACACTCCCAGAGGCTCCTAGTGACCGAAATACATTTTGCTGATGTAGCCAGGCTACCATCATCCGGATCTCTATAAGCGACTTTGTTCGAAATCCGAAAGTAGAGTCGATTGGTGTCTTGCAGTGGTATAGCATTGCCGCACGGGAGCAAGTAATCATTGCGCGAGCCTGATGCACAATGTCAGCGATGAAAACAATTGTTCAGATGATTCATTACCCACTGAAATGTAGTCACATGGAGGGTCCGAGTTCCTCAGGGATGGATCAATCCTGGCGATTTCCTCATGCCACCAGCAATGAATCTGGGCGGTCTTCACCGCGTTCGTGGCAAAGGGATTCACATACATCGCATCATTGATAGCTATAGGCTTCACACGTGCCATGACCATCGCTGGAACAGCTGAAAGAGTGGTCTGGGTGTTGTATTCTGCGTGGACGATGAGGCTTGTTGCGTCGTCAACAAAGGGCTGATATCACCACAGATTTCCAGCTTTCAATGCAACCAATTGCTCACCAGCTTTGTTTGAATCCTTCCCCTATGAAATATATACATTAGCAGGCGGATTCAGTCATTCAAACGTGTAATGGGATACCTTCTTGCATGCCAGCCTGACAGGCTCGCGTTCATCCTCCTGCTCTGAGACAACATGAACCTCCCGATCCTCAGGATGTTGGGATAGCGCCGATGCAGGATTGAATCGACTTGCCGTGACTTGGGTTCCAATTGTTGACGGGAAGGAATCTTTTGATAGTCGCTTGCCCATCGCTTACCTGGATGGTCGCAGATGTGGATTGCTGTCAGATACTGAATTGTCATCTCAATGATCATTGTAATTGTCGGGTATCATGTTGAGATCATCATCGAGATCCAAATTGTGCATTAATCGTCTGCTCCTCATGGTGCTGGAAGGGAGAGGAGGAGGAGGAGAAGTGTAGCGCCTTATTGTGATGATTTAAATAGGCGGTGAGCGATAAGTACGAAAAAAGTCAAGGAGTGACTAAAGGAAATGCGAATGAAAGTAGGGTAAATGAAGTAAAGCGTTGTGTAAAGGAAACAAAGTGTTGATATGATTAAAAGCATCGTTGTGATGGGTTTTTTTCACCTGTCGACGATTCCAGGATCTTGGCTTGTCCCACCACCCAAACTTCCAACTCCTTCGATTGATGGGTACTTGGAACATAAGAATGGCAGGTGAGAAGCATGCCACAGGGTTGTTGACTGGCTTCCTGTGACGAGAATCGTTATTGGAATGAGCTAAACAGCGTTCGCGTTGCACTAATCATTCCAGCTAATCTCGGCTGGGGAAAGATACCAACCTACTTATTAAGTGGTAGCCTTACACAGAGTCATATCGCTGCCACTATGCCCTTCCCAAAAACAAACATCTCAATGATTACTCCCAACATTGTAAACTCTCAACACAGCCCTTCATGCATGAATATGAATGATGTAATAATACAATACACAAAACACCAAAAAGAGACCCACAACCTCACCAAAAAACTCCAAATTATCACCCATCCGTCCACCCTCCAAAGTGCCTGGAAAATACGCACTCAAAATGCAAATCATTCAACATCGGACCAGCCAGTCCATTCCATCCTCACAATGACTAATTTGCAGCTGGGCGGCAGGTTGTACGATTCCTATTGCCCTTGGAGCCTGCAGCGGGAAGATTCACCAGTGATCCTGCTCGCATAGCCAAGCCACAGTGTCATCAGCAACATGGCATTGCTCGTAATCGGCAAAGAGACCAAGAGCACAGTTACGGATTGACTTCAAGCTATCGCTGCTGTCTGATCATCCTGTATTGAAGCTTCCGTACAAACTTTTGAAAGACTCTTTTCGTCGTTGGGATGCTTCTTGGATTTGGGTGCCGAGTCTCACAATCATCATCCGATTCATCCCCGATATTGTCGATCATATAGTCTGCTGCAGGTGGGAGGATGTCATCCAGAGGAATGTAGCAGCAGGCACCAAGCATAGGCGTGTAGGCACCAGCTGTGCTGTAGGCATGTTGGCCGTGATAAACGACGCAAAATCCGGTGGGTTGCTTAATTTCGTTGCTGCCTTTACCCATCCGGCAGAAGTATAGGTATCGAAGAATTGGGTAACACTATGGGAGTATGGACTGCCATCTCAGTTAGGTTCCTCCCGGCAGCCCCAATGTTCTCGGATTGTCCGGCTGGGATCTGGTAGACCACCGATTTCAGCATTCACGACTGACCAAATGGTCGTATCGACGATTGATGTAACTATCGGAAGTATCAATTCATCATCCCCAGGCCAGTGTCATCAGAACAACGGAGTATTGTTTTCATCCACCCTCTGCCCAGCAATGCTGGGATCCACATAGGCAATGGTAAAGGTAAATAGCTCCACAAGGAAATCGGTCAAGGCGTCGCAACGCCCCTTGATCGGCCAAGACCTGTGACACAATGTTGCTTCCTTGTTGCCTTCTGTATCAACACATCATCAGGAAGAACACAAGATGCATCAGGGCGATGAAATACATACCAACATGCAGGAGTTTCCTCTTCACTGTCAGGGTTTCTTCGAGCCTATCCATCGTTCGGCGAAGGGCAACCTCCGCAAACTTCTCCTGTGCTGCATTGACTTCCTGACCATCGAGGTTAGTCTTGTCTGCCATGTACCGTTTTCAAAGTGGTGATTCAGACGCCAGATCACTGATTCGAGTAATGCAAGGATCAACTAGTATATCCCTTTGCTCGGGGCGAGCGCTGTGGTTGTTGATGATGCTCATGGACTGGGCAATCTCCAAGACTCGGTCCCTCACTTCAATATCTATCCGTTGTGTTGTCAAGCACCGTTATCCTGCCAAATCCTGATGTGTTCTGCTGCCCATTGGCTGACTCCAACACCGGCGTTCTCGGCCCAGACGCAGACTTGGAGAGTCGGCATCTGAATTGTTTCAGCATCTACGACAACTGATTTCTGCAATCAGAAGGCATCACATTACATATTAGGTTCTCAACGGTGATCAACAATTGAGTGGTGGATATCAAATGCTTGTTACTCTAAACAAGAATTGGGTGTGTTGAATGTATGGTTAAGGGTGATGCTATTCGGTAGGAGAGATGAAGATGGTGTGTTGAAGGTTCTGGTGATTGTAAGTAAGGTTGGCGGGCAAGGCGAATATATATATGGGCTTGGAGGGTTTTCTCGATCTGGCGACCTCATTTTGGCTGCAATAGAGCAAGGAAACAATTTGCTCAGCATCATCTAACCACCCTGATTCGTTGACTGAAAGCTTAACTTCATCACAAAGACAACTCACTGCATGCTCTGCAGTCAAATCTCACTCGTTTGTCCTTGCTCCAGTTTTTGTACCCTGACATGACATTGCTGGGTCGGTATTTAAGCAGAATGCACGGATCATGTAAGGTAAAAACTTAACAAAAAGCGTCAACCATAAATCAGGCAATGGGCGTAGGAGCGTCATGTGAGGGTGCAAAACAATCTCTGTGATGAGCCGAATGCAGATGCGGTATGCTTTTCAAGGTTCCAGGGATGTTGAAATTGAGAGAGGGATTAAACACTTTGCAAGCGTGTGAAGGAGAATGAGAGAAATTCTACGAGACAGGTAGGACCCATTGTTGGAAATGGTAAATCGAGGTTTGGCTGTTTCCGAGGACCAGCCGCATTGTGATGGTATGAGTACCTGACAGACCATCAAGACGGTTTGTATCATTGTTGCGAGATTTCATTTCGCTAACGAAACATGGATCTTTGTGAACAGTGTCAATATTGTTTGAAGACATTCCCCTACATTGCCGTTTATATCCCTCACCCCCATCGCAACGGCATAGAAATGATAGTATTTGTATCCGCTGAACAACTGCCAGATTATGGTTTTGCCATCGAGCACAATAGAATTATACTCCCATTCGTTCATGAACCGCATCAAGACCCATCTCTTCACCTTTCCGACGACGATTCCAGCAATTCAGAAGCCGACTGCCAGAATGCGTCTATTGATCCAGAGCAACCTCCAGTTCAGACACGGATTGATGGTCATCCACACTTGGACAACTGTCTAGCCAGCAAGCTCATTAGTAATGTGTATTTCGATATCTTTGAAGATAAAGTTGATCTACGATTACCGGCTGCTCGCGAGCAGGAATATCAATTAGCTCACTGGTGCGTCAAGCACAACTTGCGCAGAGCTAATATCAACGAGCTTTTCAGCAACCCTACGATGGCAACCGTCAGCAACTTCACTTCGTGCCACATTGTATTGACAAGGTTGAACAAAATGTCCTACATGATGGGTATCGACTCTTGGGAATCTGGCAAAGTTTGTTACAATCATTTGGTTGCTCCAAACAACCTTCGCGACGATGATGACACCCGCTTGTTCTTCCGCACTCCTGTTGAATGCATTGAGATCCTGTTGCAACAGCCTGCGTTCAGGGAGCATATGTCTTATGCTCCACCAAAGGAATTCCATGATGCTGAGGACCGTATCTTGTCAGAGGTGAAATCAAGTGACCGGTGGTGGAATGAACAGGTACGTTAGTTGCATTTTGTCATAGGTAAGATGGTTTCGACGGCTTCAATAGCTAAAGCGGCCGCTTGGAGCTACGATTGTCCTTTTATCCCGCAATTCGTACCAGCTACATCTCACAAACTATCAGGGCAACAATATGGGTGGCCAGTATATTTAAGTATCAGAAACATCGACTCGAGTATTAGATGAAGCGTTCGAATCTTTCAAGCCGCCCTGTTGCCCATCTTTCCGTTCCTCCGAAATATAACTTTAAAGGCCATGGAAACACAACCGCCATGAAGGTAAAAGAAATGCACAATCAAGAGGTGTTAAGGAAGGTATTTGAGCGTATTTTTTGTGCTCTCGATGCGCTGTTCAACACCGGAAAGCTTATGCTTTGTGCGGATGGTCGGATGTGGCATTGTTATCCTGTCACCTGTGCATGGACGGCTGACTATTTCGAAAACAGTCACTTGCCATCAATCGAGCAGCCCCAATGCCCTGTGTGCGAAGCACCACAATAGTCATTTGGAGATGGGAATTAATTGTTGTGGCAATTCAGAGACTATCGGCTATACTTCAAAAAGATTATACTTACCACACAAGGAGATGAGACAGAGAGCCAGGTAGCAAGACAATATCTGGAAGATCGAGTGGTTGGAACCACAGGAGGCGTCGTCTAGCATATGAAATGCATCGCTTCGACGACTATTATCGTACCCAATATTCTTCAGACTGTCTATCCCGGTATGCTTAAGCATTTGATGGACTGGGTACCATCCTTTCTCGAATGACATTCCAGGATGGACATTTCCAAACAGCGCTGGGCGATGATGCCTCCATATCCTGGCTTCGCTTGATTCAACAAGCCATATAGCCAGGTGATGCAATGGAGTCATAAGAAGATGAAACAACTCGGCTGTGTGATTGTTTAGGTGTTCGCGGGGACCCTTTGAAACCCTTTGGTGAGCCCAATTATACCTTTCACCGAAGCCATGTTGTGTGTCAGGAACTTTGTGTCATTTCCCCTTATGGCACAGTGCCGGTACCATACCAAGGCCACTATCGAGTACCTGGACAATTATCGGGAGGAGCTTCTTTGTCACAAGGATGTTTTCAGTCGATTCCGCGCCAGTAAATGTACAAAGACGGTCTCAGAAGCCTTGAAAAAGCAGCTGACATTGGACAAACAAGAGGAATGGGAGAGTGACCCCACTTGGAACAATCTGTCTGCGGCTGCAAAGTGTTGTCGCGTTGATGAAAATAGAACACAAATCGATTCAGAAATTCCACAACATCTTATCGACCAATCGGATTTCAGCTTTGAGAAGATGCATCTCCCGAACCAGTTCGCTGACCATATCTGCCAGGTTGGCAACCTCTTAAATGTTAGCTCTGAACTCCCAGAAAAAGCCATGATGGATCTTAAACAAACGTACCAACAATCGAATTGTCATGAGGCCGCCATGCAGATTTTGCAAATGAATGCCCGAAAGGAGCTGCTTCAGCCTTGAGAGCTGAATGCAAACCCAGCAAAATAACGTCGCAACGATGATATACCTCTACCCAAAGCGCCTACCAAGCGAATGATGATAAACCCGCGACCAGAAATCAAGACCCTTGATTACTTGGCCGAGTGGTGTGCAATGCCAACAGGGGACCTACAGAATCACATTGGTTGGTGTTCTAAGAGATTTGCCGACTTCACAGACTATGTCGATTACGATCAGTATTTCAGGGGTCTCAACAATGCAAAATACATTCGGTATAAAGTAGTGGTAATCCTGGTGATGTCTCTGAAATCCAACGAGCAAGCAGTTCATATGGTTCATTGCACTGGGTCCATCAGGTAGACTGTGCATTAGCCACCAAGAGATGATACAGTGCTTCTCTGGATGGGGACGGGTCCAGACAGCCACTTTAAGTAGATTGCTGGGCGCATTCCTGCACAGTTGAAGTGTCTTTTCATCTTTGAGGATACTGAATTGAGTGTTGACGGGCATCTTGCCAGGGTTCAGATGTTTGCAACAGTGTCGATATGTCGGTCTGCTGGTATGGTGATTGTCGAGGAGAGACATCAACCACTTATGCAACCCATGCATGATGGATGCTACAGTTGTAAGCCTCATTTCGGCATCCGAACCACTTATCACATCCCCATCAATGCGATCCAAGGAGCTGTGCACCTTCTTCCGCTGACATGGCGGCCAGATAGCTTGCAGTGGTACTTGAGCAACATGATTGACTTGAACGCTTTCAATTTCTTTTGCATGTAGACAATTCGACTCGATGCTTGAAGTAATTGTGGCAGCAATATATAGGAATCTGATCAGTGTCTACTCTGGGTGTCTTAATTTGTCTAATGGGAGTTGTGCAAGCTTGTGTATAATCGATGTCTCAAGAGATTGAATAGTTAAGAATATTCTCCAAATCAATGGAACAGTTCAAAAAACCTGCAAAACAATTAATATCACGAGGACCAACTTGAAAAACAAATGCAATAAATTAACTTAAATAACTACACACGTTGTTGAGAGATTGTGATGACGCAATCACCTCATTGAACGCTTCGAAGCATGGTTTAAGATTGGCAATAAGTTGCTCAGAATATTAGTGCAGTATGTGGAGAAGGATCAGTGCGTGGGGTCCATTTTCAGAAACCAATTTCACTTTTAGCTCATGAATTGTTCACTTGGTCGTGGGTTTTGTCCAACATTTGCCCCATGTATGAGCGTAAGGCAGCCCACCACTCCGGAAATGGCGAACACTTGCTCCTGCAGTGTGGACACATCAGCTGGAATGGTGGAAATGGCGAGTTGTGACTGGATCAAGAAAGATTATATCGTAAAAGAGGTCCCATGCTCATTCATCCTTGACACCGCAGACATTGTATATCCATATGAGTCCACCGATGTGTCCCAAGATGATTCCCTGTATACGGTTCTGATCCGACAACAGGCGTCGATTGTTAACCAATTTCAGCATCTTTGCCCTAGCCTACCCTTGTGCTTTGCCCTTTGGCGCAATTGCTGTGAGTTCAAACTGCATTTACATCCGAGGCGTTAGCATTATGATACAGTTGCATGTAGCGTAAGGAAGCCCAGAGGGAAAGTGCAAAGTTGTGACGGTTATCAGGTGTGTTTTGGAATGAGAGGCATTGTTTCGTGCATGTGACATGTTGTAGAGTCAGCATGCAATGCAGGCGGTGTGTTTAATACAGGAGGAAAAGTCAAAGGATGTGCATGTGGGAAGAAAGGATATATATACTCGAGTTCCTGTGATTTCTGTGTTTAACTTCTCAGATCTGATGATTTTGATTTATATCCGGGGTTTTGTTTGTTAACCAACACAAAACGGCCCAGATTTCATCTTGCACATCCACCCAGCCACTCATGAATGAGAGGCCTCGAGAGAGGAACTAGTACCAGCGGTGAGGAAAGTACAAGACACGTGGCGTTGCTTTAGCATTAGACACAACTACTACCACTCAGACCTCTTGCATCTCGGAGCAAACTGAGTAATTTTTATGTTGTCCCAACTGGGCAACCATCCAACACAGCTACCAACATGCCTAGCAGTGGTAAAAGAACACACAACAAATGTCATAGAATAGAGAATACATCATTGTTCACTTTGCAATGTGTTTAGCTCTGCCAAATGGGAATTTTGACTGGGAAGCTGAAGATATACACAATTGATGGTTCAAAGTATTGTGGCAAGAACGAGTGCAAGACTATGATAAACGCGCCAAGAAGGCATAAACACCCTTCAAGCGGTGAAAATACACCTTCAGATGTTGTTGTCACTTTCAATCTCAATGTTGAGTTTAATCTGAGTTTAATCTGATGGCAGTTAACCCCATGAATGAATGCGTTTCAAGGGATCAGGTCCCCAAGTATCGTCAGGTGCGATAGTAAGTTGGAGTCTGGTGCGGTCTACACTGCGCCTCCCTCATTGTTTGAATCCCTCCCGGGTCACTCAAATTGGAGTCTACCTTGCCTGCCATTACATCTGCCTGCAGAGGGAATTATTCCTACATTTTTAATGTGGAACATCTATATTGGACAATGCCTTGCCAAAGCCCTGACCCTGACACCACACCTGTCATACGAAATTTTCAGAAACAACAAACCTGTTGGCCTTTGGGGCATTCTCATCTTCCCCTGCAAAGAGACGGGATTCCGCACAGGCTGTCAAGAGGGATTCCTCCCATGGACGGAGTTCCATAGCCTCTACACTCCACGTTCATAACTCCACCCACTCATCTTAGTGGAACAGTCCTCGCATTTCAGATATCACACTACGCGTGACTTCCACCCTGTCCAGAACACAGCGACGGTCAATAAAAACTCTAACCGCTACACTGGGTACCAAAACACCAGCACCTGCAGGATCCTCACAGACAGACTCAACGTGTGGTGTGGTATCCAGCCTTGCATCCAGCATTACTAGCACTCCCTCTACTCTCAGCGGTCTTGGAAACCTGCCTACTCCCATCCCCAATCCAGAAGCCCGCGCGATCAGTAAATATCCACTGCCAATATGATCTGCACAAAGGGATCAGAGACCGAGGCAGTGGCAATTGTAACCGCAGGCGGTGTCTACACCTCGATCAGTAGTCTCTGACAGTCACAGCATCCATCGATTTGATCACCCGGACATGAGGTGTCTTGTATTTGCTACAGGCAGACTCATGGAGGACTACATGTGGAACAGACTACTGTTTATGAGTGCATGCGATATGGAGATGGTAAGTTATGCAACGCAACGTGCTGCGAAAGCATTATCTGAATTCCCACACTGGCAGATAATAGAGAAGTACTGGAACACCGCTATGCAGCAAAACAACATTTGGTTCATAGCATTTCAGGCATGCACAAAGGAGATCTTGAAAGAGGTATGCTGAAGCAATGGGCAATGTTGGATATTGAACACTGAAAGCGGTACCAGGTTCGAGCACAAGTCGACATAGTTAAATCCCATTGTATTCAATCGGCAATGGACCACACAGCAGAGCTTTATGATCTCTACCACTCTGAATCCGATGCAGAGCGTTTGGAATTCATTTATTCCCTTCTGGCAGACAATAAGACTCTTTTTCCTGTAGCAGAGCATGTGGAAGGTGGTGTACACAGTCCAAATCCAATGCAAAGAGTGATGAAAGCTGCTAATGAATGGCCAGCATCCACTTTGCTTCCTCGTGGATGCAATCCCAGGGTGTATCTACATCAAATTCTATCATTGGGGGAATACCCGCGGTAGCTTGGCTGATGGATTTTACAACTACATGAATGACGACAAGGATGGTCATATACCCTCGCCACTGATCATGTTTAGCTGCACCTCATTGCTCCATGCTGTCCTGGAGTGGCAAAAGAACAAAGGTGTCACTCCAAAAGCTTCCAAGTGAATACTGAAGGTGGACAGACCTGATCGCTTGAACTACTTCAACTACAAGGACGACAGTGGGAAGCACGCGTGCTGCCACACTGCAACGGGTTGCAAGTTGTTAACCTTGCCTGGCGTTGCACACATCTATACATTCTTAATGAATACCTGGATCACAGTACCGCAGAGCTACCAACAGAGGGTGTATAAAAACACTCTTGCCAATCTCAAGTGTCAGATCCAACAGGCAGAGAACCCTATGCCTGCTGATGTCATCAGCATGAAGGCAGCAAGTGTAGACAATGCTATTGTTCTTGACCATTTGATCTCCGAAGTGGCGCTTGAGGAGCCTGAGATTCGAACCAGGGACGAAAATATCCCAATCGCCAACAATTGAATGGATGACGAACTGCATTTCGGGATGCCAGGGCGCATCGAGGAATACGAAGATGACGGTGATGACATCAACAAGGGCGATGCCATCCCCACGGCCAGCCAGTGATGATGTGCCGCAACTGAATTCGTGAGGTTTGATCTGCGAAACAGTTATGTCGACTGGTATGAGGGCAATGATGGCGACGATGCAGATGTGGATGAGGAAGAAGATGTATCACAAGCCGATGATGGATCGAGGCAGAATTTGGAGGACTGAGGTCATAGTACTAGAGACCGAGGGCACGGTACTAGAGAGTGTGATGATTGGACCGCATATTCCAGCCTTGTAAAATATGATAATGGCAAAGCAAATGCAATGGCAAGCGATGTATCCGAAACGAAGACTGTATTGTAATAAGTGACAACATCTCAAAGTGAAACATATATATGGGGAGAGTGTGGCATCCAATAAACAGCAATAGTGGAGAGGTAAAATGTGGCACACGGCCGGAGGAAAGCATCAACAGCCTTTGGCATTGGGTCAACGGCTACAGTGTAACTGGAGCACCTGCAAAGAGTGTAACACATGTGTCATTCTGATGGTGCATGTACATCACTACATTCCGCAGGCAAAGTAAAGGAAGTCCGACGCAGGGGTGGCGAGCGTCCACGGGGTAATATACAACGCGACAAGTCGCAAGAATAAAACAAATCGTATAATAGCCACCACAAGGTGAGCATGCAACTCGACCCGTCGCCTGTGGAATGGTTCGCATGTGATACTCCATCAGAGGGTACGAGGTTCCGTCATAGCCGTCAGAGCCGTCAGAGCCGTTCGGAACACCCACATGTTGCTGACGGAAACTAGATATGTTGCTGACGCCAGCACTGGCAGACAGTCAGGCAGGGAGAAGCTGGCATGGGACATATCAAGATACAGGTATAAGGGACATGGACTATGCAAAGCATGGGGTATCAGGAGAAACAGAGGAAATGGCGATGGACTGAGCGAGGGGACGGTGCATAAGGATCGAGGGATAGCAGCGATGGACGGAGGGATGTGGAGTATATGTTCGAAACACTGCAGGGTAGATAGACATCATCCAATCATACAATGTAATGCACACTGTAGCTTTCCCAGGTCTTGCTCCCTCACAAGCTTGCCGAGCTTTCATAGCTCTACATTATATGTGCGGTTTCTCATGCACTCTTGTCGAGCCTTAATAGATCCACACATTTTGTGTAGTTCCTCACACACTCTTACCGAGCCTTCATAGATCCAAGCAATATGGGTGGTTCCTTTACTGCTGGGTATGCGATCACATCGTGTCACTCTCATTGTATGCTCCTTGGGCCCGACTAGTGTTGTGAAACACCGGAGCTAGAAAGCAGAGGGCACATCGTCTGCACTCCGCTGCACCTCTTGTGACATCGAAAGGGAATTTGTGAGAAAAAGCTGTACTGGCTCGTCGAGTGTAGGAAGAGGGTGATACGATATGATGCTACCTAGCTCCGAAGAACCACACAATTATGTGGATCTACAAATCCCAGGAAGCACAAGTCACATCAAAAGATGGGAAAAATGGAGTGTGCAATTTGTTGTATGACAAGATGGTCGAAGATGAGATGATATGCTATCTACCCCATGGTCTCACGAATATACACTCCGTTTCACTCTGTCTATCGAATTTACCCCTGTATCCCCGTCAGCCCCCATAGCCCGGTCAATCTCCGTCATCCCTGTGTCTGCGTCCACCTGCCATAGCTCAGTCCTCTGCCAAGCTGAGTGGCAGTGGTGATGAGAAACGGATCTTCCTGCCACAACTCCTCCCTGGCCATTTGTGCGGAGGACACATCTCCTGTTCCATCCCATATAACTTTATACCCAAACCCAAAGAAACATAAGAATAACATATACCAAAACCCGAAAGAACGTAAGAATATCGTTCACCTAAAGGAGTGAATACAAGAATAACATACACCAAATGGAAAGACACAGACGTAGACCCAGACGAAAACCATAAACCCAAAGAAACACCTTAAACCCAAAGGAAATCATAAGCCCAAACGAAAACCATAGATTCAAAAGAAAAACATAAACCCAAAGGAAAAAACATAAACCCAAAGGAAAAAACATAAACCCAAAGGAAAAAACATAAACCCAAAGGTAAAAACATAAGGACTCATTCCTTTTGCACCCGCTTTCTCCTGCCGCTCTGCGTATCTCCCTTCCTTTTCCCTTAACCTCTTGCAAAATACAAGATGATCCCAAGCGGAGTACTGAATCGAACTATCACCTCCCGCATCACATATACAACCGCTGTGATTTGTGCCCGGTCTTCTATACACAACTCATGGTCCTCATTTACTGCTTGTTGGAGGATGGGTATGGCTTTGTTTACCATTTGTCTCTCGTGGTGTGCCCACATCTTGATCTGGTCATCCAGCATTCTCTTGCAGTCCAGGTCAAGGCCGAGACATTCTAGAAACCAGCTTACGTATTCTTTATCCTCCGTGTTGCCGTTGGAATTTCAACTTCTGCTGCTGGGAGTGGCAGGCCAGTCAGGTTTTTGGGCAGCCTTGTGCTTAAGATCGGGAGGCTTCTCTGGGGTACTACCGGTTGGCGGGATCATACTGGGCTCTGTCTTGATGGGAGTTGGCGGAATTGTACTGGCCTCTTTCTTGGTGGGCGCTGGCAGGATCGAACCAGTGTCTTTCTCGGTGGGTGCTGGTGGGATGTTATTGGCCTCTGTCTCGGTGGCTGCTGGCGAGATGGTATCGGCCTCTTCTTCAGTGGGAGCTGGGGGGATCGCACTGGCCTCTTTCTTGGTGGGAGTGTTGGTTCCATCCTCAGATCCATTCTCAGCCAGGTCCATCAAACGCCCTCCAATGTTGCTCTCATCCATTTCCTTTTCCTTTCCCTTGGTTGGTGGTGTTGGCGGTGGGAGCATCTTGCTCTTATTGGGGGATGGAGGTGGTATGGGCATTTCATGGTCAGCAGGCGGTACTGATGGTGAGATGGTATGAAGTTGATTAGCATGATCGCGGTCATCCATGCCAGGGTAAAAACCAAGTGGCATTACTAACCCCTGGTACCATTTCAGGCCCATAGCTTTGTAGTCGATTCCATCTTCCAGCTGAGGGCAGCCATTGTCTAACAACATTTCAGGTTCCTGGAAGACTCCGGAGATATACCACCTGTTGGCTTTCGACTTCCAGTGTTGCTTGGTGAGGCGGTTGACGTATGCACGATTGAGTCATCTCTTCGCTAACTCGGGATCTCTTGATGTTTGGTTGGCGATCGCGGTCAATTGCAGCCACTTCTCACTGCCGCTGGAATCGCCTAGGATTCCCTGGAGTTTGGGATAGTGCTGCCACTGGTTTCCCTCCATCTTCCTTGCCCATGTCTTCCTCTGTTGGGCAGAGTGGTGTTGCTTGATCATCTCCCTTACCCTGTCAGAGCTGTTGAGAGCCTTGAGGAAGTTGTTGAATCGCTTGTAGTTCAGCTTCTTCCAGGCAAGGTTTGTCTCCGCGAAGTTCAACAGCCAAATGACCTCGGCATTGTCAGCATCTGAAATATCGCCCAAGAGGTCACAGATCTCGAGCATGAAATTTGCTTGACTTTGGTGGCAGCTCCTGAGCAGCAATCTCCATGGCTTCTTGTAGTGATCCGAGAGGTCTATTGGAGAAGTATTCCCTGCTCGGTTGTGATAGTGTCTTCGATGTGACGGATACCGGAGAGGAATTGCTAGTGCTTGTAGAGATATCTGAGGAGGAGGCATACATAGTGAAAGTGGTGGTGGTGGTGGCTGGGGTGGTGGTGGAGTCGAGGCTCGTAACAGCGGTGGTAGCTACGGTGGTGGTTGCCTTGGTGGTGGTGGTTGCCTTGGTGGTGGTGGCTGGGGTAGTGGTGGCTTGCGTGATGGTGGCTGGGGTGGTGGCGGCTGCAGTGGTGGCTGCTGCGGCGGTGGCTACTGCGGTGGTGGCGGCTGCGGTGGTGGTGATGGTTAAGGACGATTCGAGATCCATGGCATCGCTGAGTACTGCTGCAATGTTGTTGAATGAGGTAAAATGTATCTCGGTTGTCGGGTATGGTTGAGATGGTCGTATTGGTTGAGATGTTCGTATTGGTTGAGATGGTGATATGGGGTGCAGTCGTCATTGGGAAGAGCGAGATGAACGGTACAGCACAGTGGCTGTGTTTCCTTAGGAATGTTGGAGGGGGAAGCTTTTTATATACCTGGAGGGGTGCTTTTGTGCCAGATTGTTCGGTTTCCAGTCACTATGTGGTTCCCGATTTCCCTTGTATGCGTTTCTCATATTTCTTCACCACTTCTTTGCTTCTTCCCCTCCTCATTTCCTGCTTGTGCTCGGCAGTTGGGCATATCTTGCTCAGCATTTCTGTTCTTGGTGGTGAGTCTTCTGCCGAGTCCTGCAATAGTCGTCGACTCTCTTGTCTCGAGGTTACTAGAGGGTCGGGGGAAAATGGTAATCATGTTTGGTGTAACGTGGGTGCAACTCAGCCAATAGGAATATTTCTTCCCCCACCATCCTGCAAATCCGCTCAATTGTATGGATTGGATATCTTCAACTCTTTTTGTTACTGTCCATGAAATGGATCTCCTCCCTTCCCCCTATCTTCCCCACTGTGGTTCCCATTATTGTTTGGACGCATGGTCTGCCAACACATGATGTGCCGAGTCAAAATATGAGGAAAAGAGTTGTCTTTGACTCAGTTCGAGAGGAATGCTATTTTTAGAAACCGACGCACAAGTCGTGGATTCTCTCCTGGTTACCCTTCTTTGCTTCAGCCGAGGCTCCTCTCCCATCGACCACTCCTCTGCTACCATCCTCCTACCCAACTCTCCAGCTACCAGTCCTTCCTCCTCTTCCCACTCATCTTGCTGGTTCCCGCCACTTCCCATTAGCTTTCTCACTGCCTCCGATAGTCCCACGTTTTCGACTGACTGTTCCCCTTCCGCCACAAACCATCCGTCCTCTATCCCGTTGTATATGCCTTCCACTTTCCCTGCAAACACTCTCTTCCTATCAATCGACATTTGCCTATGTATCCGTACGCATTTGTTTTGCTCATCTGGAGGATCCAGCCGTCGAAGGCCTTCATCGTATTGTCCATTTTCGTGTCGATTGTATAGTCGGCTTTAGCAATAGGAATTTCTTTGGTGCCTTGTGCTGGTGCCGGGGTCTCTTCACTAGGGATTGCCGGGAGGTTTATCACTACTGGCATCAGGGGGGAGCGGAACTCCAGTGGGGACTAAATAAGGACGGACTCCCGGCGCTGTATATGCTCCTTCCAAGTCCAGGAGAGCGAGGGCATCGGTGGTCACACATTTGTCGAGGATGTGCTTTTGGAGTTTGTCGTATTTGAACTTCGAGGGTCTCTGGGATTTAGTGTGTGTTTCAGTGACGCATTTGCTCCCAAATTTCTTGGGAGAGCTCCGAACAGCATTTCCACCAGCGAGTACTCAGCCAAGGCTCCCTTGTCGATCATAATATGGCTGATGTTGTCATAAGCAAGGATACAAGCTTGCAGGCCAAAGTGTGCACATTCCCACTGGTCGTGGCATAGTCGGGCCAAGTACAATCTCGTACACATGTACCCTCAGCTATCGGCGTGGCGCAAGGCATGCTTCAGTCCCTCTTTCAACAGCTCCCAGTCATTCGTCAGAAATCCGTTCATCATTATGATTGTTTCCTGGAACATACCCGAGGAGTGGTAAGGGAAGGTTGCAATGACATCTTCAGCCACCAGTAATGTCAGAGACGGTTCCGGACAGCCACTTCACGTCAGGGTCCGGGTGCAACTCAAACCGTTGCAAAATTGGTGGTCCGGGTTATCTATAAACCCGGACTGTCAACTCAGGTATGGTTGGATTGTATACTCCTAACGCGTCTGAATTGGGCTGGTTGTCAGCTGTTCTCCCAGCGGGTCCATCCCTAGATTCAATTAAGGCTCTTGTTTTTGGTGTATAGTAATAGTATCTTATCAAAATCGCGTTTTCAACAACCAAGGATAAGTTTTTGCATGCTTTGCAGCTTGCAATATCAATTAATTTGGAATCGGTGTTTTACCTTTGAAAAATTGTAATTCTGCTTATAAGGGCGGTCAATAATTCTGTTCTGAACGCGAAGATCAGCGCGATGCCTTGATTACCAACTATGCAATAACTAAAACTGATGACGCTCCGTTGACGCTCATTTTCACGATGCGGCAGGGAGCATGTTGCTGTTGTATTTGGCAGTATAGCCTGCTAATATTTGATAAATGGATGTCTGCAACCAATCGGGATATAAATTACCCAATATGCGATGCCAAAAATCTATGACACTCCGTTGACTCTCATTCTCAGGATGCGGCAGCGAGCATGTCGCTGTGGTTTTTCTCAGTAAGGCTGCCAATATCTGATAAATGGATGTCTGCAACCAATCGGAACATGAATTATCCAAGATGTGAAGCTAAACATCTTTGACGCTCCGTTGACCCTCATTTTCAGAAAGGGGCGGTGACCGTGTTGCTGTCTTTTTTGCCTCAAAAAGCTGCCAATGCATCGGTTATGCATAACAGGGACCAAATCACTGTGTAACTACCGTACTTCCAAAACCACAAATCATCGACGCTCCATTGAGGCTCATTCTCAGAATGGGGTGGTGACCATGTTGCTGTCTCATTTGCCTATAAAAGCTGGCAATGGATCGGTTATGCATAACAGCGAACGAATCACTGTGTAATTACAGTACTCACGAAACCACAAATCGTTGACGCTCTGTTGACGCTCATTCTCAGAACGGGACGGTGAACTTGTTGCTGTCTCGTTTGCCAAAACAGACTGCCAATACATCGGTTATGCATATCTGCGACCAAATGACTGTGTAACTACCGTACTTACAAAACCACAAATCGTTGACGCTCTGTTGACGCTCATTCTCAGAATTGGGTGGTGACCATTCTGCTGTCTGTTTTGCCTATACAAGCTGGCAATAGATCGGTTATGCATAACAGCGACCAAATCACCGTGTAATTACCGTTCGTATAAAACGACAAATCGTTGATGCTTCGTTGACGCTCATTTTGACATATTGTCCATTCAACATCTGCTGCCATCAATAATAGTTTTCATCATGTATTGAACTTCTTGGTAGTCTTTCTCACAGATTGAGACTTGGCCCTGTGGCAAAGCCGAGCACAGTAACATTCTTGCACTGTTTGTTCTCACACAACTAAAATTCATGTATCTTGTCAAAAGGTTCATTGCGCCTGCTATACATCTGTTTATCAACTGGTATTCACAAGCTACTGCTCACCATTCACCCATTATATATCTCTAACTAAAACTCTTGGTCAAGATACATAAAGAAGCTGGTGAAACATTGACGCATTCTGTCCTACTTTTCCTTCACTCCCTTATTTCTCCTCGTTCCAATTGCATTGACCGTCATCAACACCATGTCAGCCTGTCTCTTTGCCTTCCGTGTAGGCCGAATCAATCCGGTAACATTTGGCTCGGCGCTCATATCCCGCTGCATTGGGCATTCCGGATCCTCAATTGGATGGTCTTGCTCATATCAGATTCAGCGTCCGCGTGTGCAATCGTCTTCGCTGTCATTTGGATTATCTAATTCCCCATTCCAGTGAAGCCAATCTTCAGCGTCCAAAATGCTTTCAGGTGCGCTATCCTCATCACTTCCGACTGGATGACAGTTGATTGTTCGGATTCGGCGGATATTTAATACTTGAGTTCATCCTCCATGGAGGTCCTTTGCAGACAAAGCTGGTGGCAAAGGAGATCTTTCTGACAATTTGAATGCAGCCGCACCATCATGTTGAAAGAGTGACCACAATGCTTTTACAATCTCTTCTGTGTCTGAAATGTATCCCACGGCAGTCATCTGCATGTTTTGAGCGTGAGATTCTATCTGGGTAGCACGTAGGTTCTGGCTGCCCTGCCACATCTCCAAAATGTCGTGAACTTTGGCCAGTCTGTGCAATTTCCTTTATTCCGCTTCTTTCTTCATTTCCAAGTCATTGTCTGTGTTCCTTGTATCCAAGTCCGGGTCAGCGCCTGCCAAAATCCCGTTATTGGCTCGAGCAAACTGCCTTACACCGACTTTTTTGCGAAGGGTGTTGCCTGTGGTTATTAACTGCCTACAGCCAATAACATCTCGGCCAAGGGAAAAACTGGCCTCCAATCCGACACCATGTGGTATCATAGAGAAGATGTAGTGTGCCACATTGGAAAGATCGGTTTTACTTTCAGTTCGTTTCCTCCTGTTGATGCCACCAGTCGGATATGTCCGGTAAGCAAAATGTACTGCTAATCTCGATTGGGTCGGAGTTGTAATAATTGAGATTTGGATTAATTTGCCCCCAGTTCTTTGGTGCTTCAGGCTGCGTAATCAAATAGAGCATGGCGGCGGTCTATGGATATGCTGTGCGATTGCTTCGTCCGGGTGTCGTCTCAGCCACATTGTGAGGCATCAAGTATTCTTCATCACCGCTTGACAAATCATTTGGATCAAAGGATGATTGACAGGATCCTGAAGCCGTTGCAGAGGGGATGAGATTGCTGCTCGGTAAGCTTTCGTGCTTACTGACCGGCACACCTCGATGATCGGCACAGTATTCATTCTCAATATACTTCACCAAGGCCTCTTGGTAGTGGGTAGTATAGGATGTCTCGTCCTCAGGATTAATATCCATTTCCTTGTCCCACTTTCTAAATGATTACAACTTCCGAAAAGATCAAAGATATGTCCAGACATGAGCCGCATGCCCGTCTCTGGACTGACTCCAGCGTAGTATTTGAACAGCTTCTGTCAAGCTAACCACAGCGAAGAACACGTCTTCCATCCATGGAGTCTTCTTTTTGGACAATGCTCGCATCACGTCGTCCATGTGATTCAACATGTTGTCGTACACTGTGACAACGTGATGCAATGTGACTGTATGCATCTTTGAAATCCACAGGGTCCAATATCGAAATGGCCTCAATACTTCCATGACATACTTCACCATGGTCCTCAGATTTTGAGTTGTGAAAAGTGGCTGGTAATCAGAGTATTTTGGATTGTTGAGCCACTCATGTGTGAATTCCCATAATCGGTAGGCGTGCTTGAGCAACTCCAGTGTTGACTTCCACGGTGTCTTTCCATCCACAATCAGTAGTACCGCGATGCGAACGTTGGCCTTTTGACAGTCAATGAACTCGTTTGGATGACAAGGTGTCAGCATAATAAATACAGCAAGCATTCTCTGCTATATGAATGTCAATTTCAGGACTTCCAAAATATCATGAAATACGCACTTTCTCAATGATCTTGGCTAAACCTGGTTTCACGTCCGGCACCTTATTGATTCTAGCATTGCCCTCTTTTCCAAGTCTTCGACTCATCCCAATTTCTATGCTCCCATTCTCTCCAAATTGGCGATCGCCCTCATGGGCTTCCCAAGACTTGGTGCGACCTTTTACACCTAGACTGCTCATGAATGCACCCAAAGCCAGCTGTATGACATGCGCCATGCCTGGTATGTGTTTCTTCAAAGCAGGCCACTGGATTACAGAGGACTCGAGTGTTGATTGCAACTCCCATGTGATCGAGTAACTTGAGGAAGCATTATCAGTCTTAATACCAACAAATGGCCGTCGGTACGCTCAAAATGATCAAGCGTGTCCTTCAAATGTGCGGCTTGCGTTGCTACAGCATGTTGGCCCTTCACCTATCATCCTTAATTAGCTCTTGTAACGGGAAAAACACAGGCGATCAACCTCATCGAAAGCAAGTAGAACTTCACGCAATACCAAGTGTCGATCCATATAGTAAGCAATGACTGGCGTTATGGCAAGTTTGTTCGGGGATGTACATCCGTCCAAAGCCAAACTCACTTCATTCCCTGACCACAATTGCTTCGTAATTGCATCCACGGTCAGTGCATAATTCCCCCAGCAAATGTTTGTTAGAGTCGGACCAGATGGCAGCAATAGGTCATTGCGTAATGCCTTATATGACAGTCATAGCTCTAGATTCGATATCGCATTCCATGGAATATGAACTGAAACAAATCCTAACATGAGGTAGCGATTCCACGTGTCTTGGTGAAATTCGGAGGTTTCAAAGTCCTTAGCTGCCAGTTTAGAACCTTTTGTCTGTCATTTCAGTCAATATGGATCAACCTGGATGTCAAATATGATCTTCCTCTGCGAACATACTATTGTGATTCCTCGACTTCCTTGCCTCTTCAGGATGGCCAAAGCGGTTTCATCAACCGTCGAACTAGTCAATTCGGTAACCTCTGACTCTGATAATTCGTTCAACTTTGCGATGTGAGCTTTTGCCAGCAAGTGTTTCCCCATTGTGCTGGTCCCATGTTCTGATAGATGGCGAAGAACTTGATGACAAACGATACATCTGATGCCAGGGCTGCCGGTCTCCTCAATTCTGCAGGGTAAATAGAATCGCCACGAAGGCGCATCCCTAGAATTATTCCAAGCAATAGGGGGCTGCGAGCCTACATTCATTGAAGCCCACCAAGCATCGAAGACAATTTGTAAAGTAAGGTCGCTCAAATCACGAATAAGAATACCTTCATTTTGGGAAGAAATCATTATCTTGAGCAATGAGGTGTTTAAAAATTTTGAATCAGACATGGCCGTAGGAATGAGAAACCTGGGTATTCCGACTCGAATGACTGCCAAAGGTAACGATACAGTAAAGCAGACCGCAGGTTCTTAAATATTGACTCTACAGCTACAACCAAAGAAATCTGATCTGTGAGACATTGCATGCGTATATGTGAAGTTGTATACAAGGACATATTGAAAAGACTGACCACGTGAGACTCAATTCTGCCACAATGCAATCCTGTTCATTGCTGTCTAGCTTACTGAGCCCCCACAAAATTAGTTGATGCTGGGTGGGCACTCAATTGCAGGAGGCAGATGCGATATCGTCAGTAGCATTTGTGCCTGTAAAGATAGCCGATGAGATGATTATGGGTTAACGCCTTTCCGCAGCCCTTAGATTGTCCAAGATGCAAGTCAAGAAATTGTTGACGCTCCGTTGACGCTCATTGTTAGGAGGTGGTAATGATATTGTCACTAGCATTTTTGCCCATAAAGGCAGGCGATACATTGGTAATGGGTAAATGTCAATGCACAGCACTTTGAGTGTCCATGATGCAAGACTAAAAATTGTTGACGCTCCGTTGACGCTCATTTTCAGGAGGTTGTCGCGATATCGTCGCTGCCATTTTTTCCCATAAAGACGGCCAAAACTCCGAGTATAGCTTAATATTGTCACACAGCTGTTTGATTATGCAAGATGTAAGAACAAAAATCTTTGACGCTCCGTTGACGCTCATTTGTAAGAGATAGGAGTGATGTCGACGCTATCATTTTTGGCCTTAAAGGCGGCCAATAGTTTGATTATGTGTTACAGTGACCATGTCCTCTGTTTCATTATCAGACTCACAAGACCAAAAATTGTTGACCCATCGTTGACGCTCATTTCCAGGATTGGTCAACCAGCGTGTCACTATCCTTTCTGCCTATAAAAACCGCGAATACAATCACTCTGGAAGGATGTGACTATGCAGCGGTTTGTTTGCCAAAAAATGTAAGACTAACAATCGTTGACGCTCCGTTGACGCTCACCTTAATGACATACTGACAGTCAGTGAGTGCTCAACAATTGTGTGTAAAAATGCATATAGTCGTCATTGGCAGCCAATATATTGTTTCTATGTATAAACATTTGCATCCAAATGCTTCCAAGCCTCTCATTATCGGATCCACCACAAGACACATGATCTGAGTGAGAAATGACATTGGCCTATCACGTTCCAGTGCTTTCGGCCGGTAATTAATGCCCTATACATCTGTACACTAGTTCTTGATATATTTAGTCCGACTTCGTCACCTTTCCCCATCCAGCTCATTCTCCACGATTTCCATGACCTACCATAAGCAATTTCCAACATCTTCCCTATTTGCACCGGGTCTGTGCAGCGGGTTATGCAGTTGGATCCATCATCTTATGCAGCATGATGGATGTCAGTAATCCAGCTTCGTACTGTGCTTCGACCGCTGCATCTATGACTCGTATGACATCACTGACTTATATTGTGTTATTGAGTTTCGTCTGTAATTTGGTTTTAATTGTCTCACTTAATAGTGACGGGCAGGACGATATCACATTCATTGGTTGTCAGGCAACGAGATTTGATGTCTAGAACATTGGCATGGCCTATCCGACCCTTGCACATGCATAGACAAATTATCATGTCTCACAATTTGGTCACTGAAATCAAGTAAAAGCTGACATGTAGCAAAATAAGTACAGGTATTGCATTTCAAATTGATTCATCATCAGAAATGCTAATTTGCCTATATATTCTTCTGGCGACGCAGGAGCCGTCACTATGTCCTCGTCAGAATCTGATTTCTATATGGTAATCAGCTTGGGACGCGATATGCAGGGGTTCAAGCTTACGGGTTCAACATGCATGGATTGCTGAATTTGTGACCAATGGGGCATCCGGGCGGGTGGGCGGGACGGAATGCATTCGTCTGTCTGCGTTTTCTGCGAACCTAGCCTCATATGTCTACTCCCTGGTTGAGAAGTCACTTGCGGCATTTGCAATTTTCCAGGGACGCTATGAAGAGTCTCCAGAGGCTCACTAAATGTTGTCAGTGGAGATGACGCTGCATCATCTGCTGTTTGACGTTGAACGACGGCCGGAACCTTCAATTCAGCTGTCCCGTACTTCTTATCCCTCTCACGGAAGTAGTCGGCCGCATCTCCCCAGCCTGGTTGCGTCAATTCACCAAGCTTCATCGGCTTCTGCCGAAAACACTCCATGCGATGCTGTACCTACTCTTGATTGACTTGAACAAAGCAACATGTGCGTTGTGACTGTCGCAACATTGGGAATAGCAATGCTAACTGTAGATCATGAGCTGATGTTTAGCGTCTGTATCATGTGAGATCCGAGGGATTTCTTGAGACAAACATCAGCAGACATCCTTTCCAACGGAGAAGGTACCGTTTTTATCACACAACCACGAGATTTTGACGGTTGTTCACCATGATTTATCCCTGTAAACAAACACAGAACCTTGGAATGACTTGGGGCAAATCGCAGGATGGATGGCAACCTGTGCAACAGGCAGCTATGTGCAACAGGATTCATCTTGTGTAGAACGAGCAAGCTGGCTGTTATGCATGCCATTTTGACTTGAAGCTAACTATATATTCCTCAGGACTTCCCACTTCTTTTCTGTATCTTCTTCCTCAGGACTTCCCACTTCGTTTCGTTATCATCATCTCTTCACTTCCACTGCAGCAAATCATGGTTCCACAAACTCCTCAGCAAGTTGAGCATGGAACAGAATCGAGCAGAACGACGGGCGCTTCTTCCAATCAGCCACCTGCTGAGACCCAACTACAACGCAGACACCACTTAGCTCACCGCGACTCTGCAAATGCAGCCACCGAAAACATGACCCAGGACCAACAGTCAAAAACTTTCTGTATAACCGGAAGCAGCAATAACAAGAATCAGCACACGATCAGATGTGAGTATAGTCGAATCAAGGTAGACGAACGTCAACTAATGATATAACATGCAGCTGGTCTACGTAGAGAGCTGAGTGACCAATTTCTAGCTACCAGTAATGGGTAACCTCCATGGTCGACCAAGGAATTTGTCTGCACAGTCCGGGAAATTGAACATCATGATGTTGTCAGCTCTGGGATTTTTGCGGATGAATTTAGTGATATGAATTCCCGAGAGTGGACCAAACAGGCTTTAACCACATTAGAGGATGCTACCGAAGCGTATATGGTCAAGGCAATGGCCGAATCTATTATGTAGATGCAGCAACTTATTTCCTTGTAGGTTTTCAACATGTCTGCAACTATGGCACGGCAAGGAGGTCGGGTACAGCTAGAACAGTCTGACATGTGCCTGGCTTTGGATATGGCCAAAATGGCCAAAGGGGAGTTTTCTCGCGCCGCAATAGAGGAGACGCATTTCCTATTTAAGAAACCTCGGGCGGAAGTCCGAGAACGGAAGAAGTGGGGAGTTGGGTTTCCTGGGCATAAAAATGTGAAGGCTGGGATGGAATGACACCCGGCTATGCTTCAGGAAATTCAGACGGAAGGCTGCCTTCCTTGCCAACACGGCACCGCACAGAATCCCCAGAGACACTGGAGATGCAAAGGCACAGGTGCACCTCCCCCAGAGTGACTCAGACAGCCGACACCAGAACCGACGACACAGCCACATGAAACGCCACTTGTTCCACCCGGTAACAATGAGGCAGCTCATCCATCCGCAATCGAAGGTGTGCCAACTGGATATGTATATATACATACTTCGCTTCCCAGTGCTCAATTTTTCAATCACGATGCATATGCCAAGGATTGCAAGCGTGATACAGATTTTGATCCAGATTTGCTGACGGATGAAAGAACATCCACTGGTTAGTACACTATCTGCTGCGTGGTAATGCAGCTGACATCCATTTTGCAGATGACAGCAGCCAATTGAGCGAACCTGACAGCGAAGATGAGCATTGATTGAATGAAACGAGATTTTTGAGAGTATTATTATCTACAATTAGCAGACACTTTAAAGTATATTTTAAAGGATATTTTTGGATGTATTATTAAAGAACAATGTTTTGATGAAGGAGAAAGTATATGAAGACGGTACAAAGGCTGCAAAAACACCATTAATGATCTATTACGCCACAATAAATGATAACATATTGTGCATACACCGATGGCAAAATGAGCGTTCACGGAGTGTCAACAAGTTTTGGTCTTGTAAGTCGGGTAAGTCAAAAGCGATATGGTCGTTCCTATATATAATCCAAGTATTGGCCGCCTTCATAAGAAAACAAGATAACTACATGCTCTGTGCCCCTTCATGAAATTGGGTGTCAACGATTTTTGGCCTTTCATCATTGGTAATCAAAGCGCAATGCATTTGGCATTGTGTATATAGGATGTTCTGACAGTTTTTCTAGGTTAAAACGGTCATGAACTCTTCATTGCATCATTGTACATGAAATGAGTTGTTACTGTCCGGGAGGCTGTCGCGGGAATGTCGCTTGCTTATCTGCCTAGAGATGTTGCCAATTCCTCCTTAATAGATATTTGCAATCATGCGCCACTTATAGTACCCAAGATGCGATACCTGAATTCGTTGACGCTCATTTGACCCTTATTATCACAATGGGGCAGGGTGTGTGTCGTTTCTGCTTTTGCCTATAACGGAGACCAATACCTCAGTTATGACTAGCTGCGACCAATGCCCGCTCTGATTACCCAGGATGTGAGACCTAAAATCGTTGACGCTCCAATGACGCTCATTTCCAGGTTGCAGCAGGGAGCATTTGTCTACGTAGTGTGTTCCCACAAAGGCGGCCAGTTCATCCAAAAGTAACATTGACGTACCATCGTTAATATTTTACGATTAACAGTAAGATATCTGAATGCGACAATGAATAGTACAACGCGAAATGCAAAACCGGAGATTGGACCCGACAGGTCTAGCCAAACCCGGGGAAACCCGTGGGTCGCCTGGTATGGGGCCGGGTTTGGACCGCAAACAACCAGCGGTGTGCGTTTTTGGACGGTTCTGGAACCGAACTGAACTATTTTTCCGGTCCAAACCCCGACCGCTGGCAGATTACCCGGACCCATTGCTAACACCAGCCGCTGGGTCGGTCCCAGTCCAAGACGAGAGGCTTTCATAACCTTCCATGAACTTGGGTACGTCCACTCCTCCGAAGACTGGGGCGCCCATGGTGCCCAGGTGTGGCATTTGCTTCATTCTCTGCGCAATAGCGAGGGCCACGGACTCGATAAATTGCCCGTCAACATGGACATGACTGGGCGAGGAGTTTGCGGAAGGTCTGGCGCCGGTGGAGGATCTGGCATGTCTTGAGGGTCCAGCACTGGAGGAAGTGGTACGGCCACTGGAGCCAGCGGCGGAAGTAGATCGACAGTGTTCAGTTGACATCTTGGTACTGTTTGTAGCGGCTTGGCGATGGGATGGTGGATTAGGCGGTGAATTTGCAGTAATTGGTGATCTAAGGTCAATCGCTAGTTTGTGAGTTTTTGGAAGGGGAGTTGGGTCAATTGGTGCACTTTTTTGAGGTGAGCTCTTTGTTTCATTCTTCTCTTAGTCCAGCTTTACCACCTCTCAGTTGTCTATCGTAGCTTCCTGTGACGTCGTCTATCTCTCGTGTTCTGTTCCCTGCAACCTCTGCCCCCACAACTGGAAGTATTCTCATTAGCATGCTTTCTAATGGTACCAGCATCATTGATTCTATGTCTTAGTGTTCCTTCGGATTAGTGTCTTGCTTAGTACAGGAGTCAGGTGCATTTTCTCGCTTGTATTTCCTCATCCCGGTATAGGGTTGGTGCCTGTTTGTTGGAGTGTATCACAGCTGTAAGGTCGGTGCCTGTCGTCTCAGTGTTAGGTCGCTGCCTCTCTTCCCGTCTGCAAGGTCAGTGCCTGTTGTACCAGTGTTTGGTCGGTGACTGTTGTCCCTGTGTTAGGTCGGTGACGATCCTCTGGTCTGCGACATCGGTGGATGTCGTCCTGGTGTTAGCTTGGTGCCTGTCCTCCCGGTGTTAGTTCGGTGCCTGTCGTCCCGTCTGCGAGGTCGGTCCCTGTCGTTGCGGTATGAGATCTGTGTCTTTCTTCCCAGTGTGAGGTTCATGCGTTTCGTCCAGTCTGCAATGTTTGTGCCTGTCATTCCAGTATAAGGGTAGTGCATTGCGTCCCGTCTGCGATGTTGTTTCCTTTCGTCCGCTGTTAGATCGGTGCTAGTTCCTACGTGTTTGTCCCAGTGTTGGGCCAGTGCCATTTTCTTGGTGATTGTTCCGGTATCAGGTCAGTGCCTTTCGTCAGGTGGTAGGTCAGCCCTAATTCTTCAGTATTTGTCCTGGCGTTAGGTCAGTGCCTTGTGCTTGGTGTTCGTCCAGGTATAAGGTTGGTGCCTTGCGTCTGGTGGTAGGTCAGCGCTATTTCAATGTTGTTCGTCCCAGTTCTAGGTCGGTGCCTTTTTTGTTAGTGCTGTCGATGTACCCAGCGTACTGCATCCGGCATTCCAATCAGATATTGTTTGCACCGTCCCTAACAATGTCGTTGTTTTCTTCAGTGTTCGCTCGGCTTGCAGAGTAGGTATTTTTCATTAGTCTCTTCCTTCCATGTTTACCCGGAATAGCTTGTGGGTGTCTTTCCCACCATTTCGTACTCAGCTTTCCGAACCAGAATCCGTGTTGGGGTTCAATTTGTGGTGAAACAGCAGAGCTAGAAGGCAAAGGGCCCATCATCTACACTCTGCCGCGCCACTCACAACATCCGAAGGGAATTCATGAGAAAGAGCAGTTCTGGCTCAAGGAGCGTTGGAAGAGGGTGAGAAGATATGATGCTACCTGGCCCAGAAGAACCACGCAATTGCCTGGATCTATGAATTCAGGGAAGCACAAGTGAGATCAAAAAATGGGAACGATACAGTGTGTAATTTGTTGTATGATAAGATGGTTGAAGATGAGATGATATGCTATCAACCACAGGGTCTCCCGAATATATACTCCCTGTCCCTCCGTCCATCTGCGTTTCCCATGTATCTCTGTCCTCCCCCGTCCCCCAGTCCATTACCGTCATCCCTGTGTCTGCCCACACCCACCGTAGCTCAGTACTCTACCAAGCTGAGTGGCAGTGGTTGTCAGAAAGGGATTTTCTCGCCACACCGGCTGCTTCTCACAAATCTGTTTTCGATGTCCCAAGAGGTGCAGCAATGCGTTAAAGCTGGGGTCTCTGACTTCAAGCTCCATAGCTTCTCAACACCATGATCAGTTGAGTTGAGTGATTTCAGGCCATGTTCAAGCGAGTTTGGAGATGCACTTGGAAGCCATGATAATGCATAGTTCCAGACCGTGATCGAGTGAGATTCCAGATACCTTTGGAGGCCATGATGGTGCCACAGTAGAGGCCATGATCGGGTGAGTTTCGAGATCCACCTGTCATCTATGACGAATCGAGATTTCAGGAGTCCTGAGAGGTGGTCGATGTACAGGCAGTAGTTGGGGAAGGAGGCACGATGGGAGCTGAAACTCTATCCAATATTCAATGTGTAATTATGGCAATATCAAGTGTTGAGTACAACACCGTCTGCTGAGTAAGGGGAGATGAAAGGTGAGAGTCCGGGTGGGAACTGTAGACCACCAATCTTGAGATGATGCTGTACATGGTGTATGCAGTACTCTGGGTATGCAGTACATGGTGTATGCGGTACTCGGTGTATGCAGTACTCGGTGTATGCAGTACTCGGTGTATGCAGTACTCGGTGTATGCAGTACTCGGTGTATGCAGTGCTTGGTGTATTCAGTACTCAGTGTATGCAGTACTCGGTGTATGCAGTACTGGGTGTATGCAGTACTTGGTGTATGCAGTACTGGGTGTATGCAGTTCTCGGGGTACGCAGTCCTCTGCATATGCAGTACTCAGTGTATACTGTACTTGGTGTCAACTCACGATCAGTGTATGGAGAGATTCAGAGGGATGACTTAACATTGCTTTGTTATGTGATGGTAGATTTAAGGACGAGACAGAGAGAGATGTCTGGAAATGGAGGAAATCATCATGGCAAACTAAGACTTAACAGAACTTCATGCTGCACTCAATAAACCATTTGGAATGTGGCAGGTACGACTCAGGGTCAGACGTTTAAGAAGACTTATACGAGGTCTCCTAAAGCCAATTGGGCAGGTTGTACCCTGGATATCTCGTATCTGCTCATATCCTCTATGTCATTCTCATCCTCATCCCCCATCTCTCTTACTTGTCCACAACTGTACTATCATTGTACAACACAAAGTTATGTAATCCCTCCCTATCTCTCCATGCCATGATCATGAGTGATCACTAAGTACAGCATACGCCGAGAACAGCATACACCAAGTACAGCATACACCAAGTACACCATATACCAAGTACAGCATACCCTGAGCATAGCACCCGCCCAAGATTGTCTGTCTTCCCTTCATTGTCACACATACAAGTTTACCTCTGAATGTAGATTGAGCTGCTGGTGTGCCTCTCTACAGATTGACCGCCACCAGCCAGCTCTCCATGAGTGTTTAAAATGTAAAGTGACCTCATTACATTCCCACTGTTGCAATTTAACTAACTGCTGAAGAGAGTCTCCGCACCTATTGCACCACCAATCGACCGCCTCCAGATCAAGCTCATCCAAGACCTCCTGCAATCTTGCTCGATCGTGGGCCGCAAGTGTATCTTCAAACTCGGTCGACTGCGGCCTCAGTGTGCATACCTATGTTCGCTCAATCCTGCCCTCCAAGTGTATCTCCACACTCAGTTGATTATGGCCTCCAATATTGCATGCTTATATCCTCCCAGTGCATCCCTAAACTGGCTTCATCAAGGCCTTGGATTGGATCACTATGTTCACTCGATCACAGCCTCTATGTGTACCTCCATACTCGCTCAGTTACAGCCTCCAAGTTCGCACAATCATGGCCCCACAGTGCATTTCCCAACTCACTCAATCACAGCCTCCATGTCAGGACAATCATGGTCTCCAAGTGCATCTCCGACCACTCTCAATCACAGCTTCCAACTTCAGATCATGATGGCCTCGAAGTGCGGCTCCGAACTCACTTGATTGTGGCCTCAATGTGCATCTCCGAGGTCACATGATAATGGCCTCCAAGTGTATGTATGAGTTCACTCGATTGTTGTCATCAGGCGTACCACAAATTGCTCTCAAGCACTACCTGCAAGCGGTCCACGTATACCATGTGTAGACGGATCGCTATATAGATACATAGATACATAGATGAAAATACACACGGAACAGATAGGTTTTTCAAATCTTCTAACAACAAGTAGTAACAATGATGCCCAGGTGCAACTGCAGCATTCCTAAAGAAGATGATGTTTTTCCCAGACTGCTCTACCATGAGGCGAGGTGCTCCTACGGTTGTTGCCAGTGCTCCCAGGTTTGATGTCGGCGCTCCCAGGTTTGTCGTTGGTCCTCCCTGGCTTCTCATCGGCACTCCCAGGCTTGTCACCAGTGCTCCCAGGTGCTCCCATAGTTGTCACCAGACCTACTATGTCCACGCAGATTTTTCATCAGTGCTCCCAGGCGCATCTGTAGGGAAGCATCAGGTACTTCAACTTTCAAAACATCAATGGAGAACTATTTCATGGCAGCTTGCTCGAATTCTTCACCCAGTCATTGGTTCATTGATTGCACATGCAGAACTCACCTCTCTGGCCATTGATCAACAATCATCACCCATACCGAACAATCTCTATATAGGAAGAAAATGATTGGATACAATTGGGTTTGATGGTTTCCATCCTGTTATGAAAGAGTTAGGTTGATTTGCCAGCAGGCAGATGGAATGATGGAAATGATCACACTCCAAACTGAGGTGTATTTGCCAGGATCTATCAATCACATCTCACAATCTCAGATCATGGAAACAGCTATCAAACCAAAACAGGTGAATCACTACTTGTCTCAACCTCTACAATCACCTTGGCAAGTTGATAGCCACTGAATCTCATGTTGATGAGCTATTGGATCTGGATGGAGTTCCAGACCTAGAATTGACTTCATTCACCGATATCGCCAATAATAGGTGCAGGTTGTGACTGAACATCAGTGGGCATTCATCTCTACATGATGTAGAGAAGCGGCTGTTATGTCACTGCTGCTTGGCACACCTTGGTATCATTGCCATGGAGACGGTGCTGAAGAGGACCGATCATTCGAGTATATTTGGGCAGTGGTAATTTGTGAGCTGCATCAAGTGCTTGGTTGCTCAAGAGACCTCTACGCGCAGGACTTCTCATGCAAGTGTGCTTCCACTACATGTGCACTCGGACATATGCGGTCCACTGGAAACAACCATCAGAGACATTTGATATATGCTACTCATCGTTGCTGTGGCATACAGATGAGTACATATTGATGTACAAGTCAGAAGCCCTGGAGAAATTCAAAGAATAAAAGGCTCTTATACAAAAAGAGTCAGGCAGGGAAGTGATGCAATTTTGTACAGATGGAGGCTTCGAGGACACCGCCAAGAATTTCAGAGAAAACATAAAATCAGCGGGCATCTGAAAGAAACTGATTGCGTCCTTCCGACCCAGGTTGAATGCAGTCATCCAGTGTTCGAATTGGATGATCATCGATCCCACACGATGTATGCTGGACATTGCCACACTTTGATAGATGTGCTAGGTGCTTGCAGGCTCATTGGTGGTCCATACCAAGAACCACACTCCGATGCGATCAGTAGTTGGCTAGTCTCTGTACAACACCTGGCATGGAAGGAAGCCATTTTTGCAACATCTTCATGTGTGCAGATGCTTGGCTTTTGTGCACATTCTCAAATAGAAACAAATGAGGCCAAAAATCAGAGCACCTCCAGGCTGATTCGTTTGGTACCGCATATCAGCTGAACAATATGTGGTGTATGTCCCATTGGCCTGAACACTTCACTGCTTGAGACATGTATCATTCAGAGAATGAATGCGCTACACAGCCCCAAATACTGCAGAAGAAGCGATCTTGAATGAGCACTTCTACAGAGATGTCATCAGAGAACCCAAAGTCACAGAGATGCAATCAACTGAATGTCAAACAGAGTCGTCATTGGACCACAAATCACCAACATAGCTTCTGCAGCCAAAGAAGAAGTCATGACAATTGGATGGGCTCGCAAGTTCTCATGGAGGGGCGTGGGAGGCGCCTGGCAGAGAAAGTCTTCGGAACCATGCTGGCAAGGTTACACTGGCAGAGACTTGACAACTTCCTCTCGGAGATGAGGAATTCATCAATATGATTCCCATCTACATGGGTGCTGCTATCTCCAACACACACATTCTTGAGGATAGGAACAATGATCCAAAGTCTTATGAACCAGCAACAGAGTCAGCGCTTGGCGAGAAATGGGATATGGCGATGAATTATCAGTTAGATGTAATTAGGCAACATCAAATCTTTGGAGATTTGGTGGTACTTCAGGAAGGGGGATATTCCTTTGACAAGTCATTGGGTATTCAAGACGAAGTGCAATGGAGAAGGCAATGTGCAGTGGTTCAATCCCAGGTAAGTATATGGAGGAAATCACTAACTCGAAGGCATTGACTACCAGGCTATGTAAACACTGACCAAACATTTGGGCCAAAATACACTGCCACTTGCAATTGCAGCCAAGGTCAATCTTGAGATCCATTAAATTGACCTCTAGATGGCTTTCTTGGTAGGTGACTTGGAAAAAGAGATACATATTCAGGAACTGCAGGGATAATGCTATTTGCTTTAGACAGGGAGCTGATACAATGATCGAAGATCCACACTGACTTTGTGCCAGATTGTACTGATCTTGGGAAAGTCTCTTTATGGCATGAAGCAGTCTTGGCATGTCTGGTATGGCATATTTAACGACTTGGTTATCATGATTGAGTTTGTAGCACTGTGCGTCAATGGTGGACTGTGGTGCTCTATGACAAGGAGGATCACAGCATTATCATTTCTGCGGTCATTCCATATGTCAATGATCTCATCATCGTTGAAAATAAGGACTTGATTGAGTGGATCAAGGATCAGATCAAGATGAGACTCTGGATGCATGATCTCAGGCATGCCTTCTTGTATATCAGCATGAATATCAGATGCAATCTGGAGTCTCACATGATCATCATCCATGAACACAGCTACAGTCAGTCAAACTTGGCGACATTCAGCATCGATGAGTCCAGATCAGTTACCATACCAATGGCCGTGATGGTGCAGAAGAGAAAGCATGAGGAAGAAGTCTGCGATCGGTCAAAATATCAATTGATCATTGGAAGTCATCTGTAAACGATGGCTGCAATGCAGCCCAATATTGCGTATGACATCGGAGATCTTCGCCGGTACTATCCCAACATCTGCAAAGAGCGGAGAGTTGCTCTCAAGCACACTAGTCGGTACATCAACAGCATGAAGGACTGTTCGTTGAATCGCTGCGGAGCACACATAGGACCGCTGGGAGTACCGGTTGGGGAAGCATCCGTAGGAAATTGAGAAAAAGCAACCAGATGGTATGTCGATTAAATTTTTCCTGGATTCCCCAAAGACTATAACTCACCAAGTGGACAGGTCATCAGCTTCAGCGGGGTGGTTGACTGGGGATAGGGAATGCAGATGTCCCCTGCCCTGTCCATGACCGATGCTTAATACCATGCCTTTGGAGTAGGCTGCATGACATTCGCACCGTACTCGCATCACTTGAGCGAGCTCAGCATCCCAACTATCACTCATGTATTCTCAAATTCTCAGTCACTGACGTTGAGTATGCAGAACACAATGTACTGCAGAATGGCAGATGCACTCATTGCAACCAAGTACTATCTGGCTGCAAATATGGCTAGAGATAGAGAAATCATGTTGAGCTACATACTGACTGCTGAGATGCTTGCTGACTGCCTGACAAATCCGCTGCTGAAACCCACCTTTTTAAAGCTGTGAGCTGCAATGGGGATGATCAGCAATGGTCTCAGGAATGGTATTGGCATTGCATTTGGAATTGGAAATGGTAACAGGAATGCTGTTGGTAAGTCTATAGATTGGGGACTTATGTTTGAAGGAGATCCAGGAGGTTTGATTAGCTGCTCTTCGTCTTTGTTTACTGTGTTGTTTGAAATGACTGTGCTAGCTGTCCTGGAGGAGTGTTGAGCTGATTGCAAGTACAGATAACACTATGCCAAGGACTATGATGTAACTTGCCTGGTTAGTAGTTAGCACCATTAGTCATTGATTTACCTTATGTCAACACAATATGTCTCATTACTTGATACAATTGACACACCTTCGCATATGCCCACACACATGTAACTACTTGTGTTTCCACCCCTGCGCAACAGAAGTACACAATTTGGATCACCAATTCAAGGTTCAACCACTAGGCCTGGCATGCTGCGAGAAATAGTTAGGAACATCATGGGTACCACAGCCAAGCAATGGAGCCATTCCAATACAATCATTGTACAACCTCCACCTCCACATTCTTGAACTCCAGCTGGCACTATCTCACCCTCTTTGCCTAAAGCTGAATCATCAACCATCAACAAATTCCACAGGTTCGACTGTATACCAGCTCAGATACTCCATCTTTCGAAGACCTGTCAAGATCAAATTGTGACTCAACCAAATACTGGTGGAGATCACATTGCTCCCAAAAGCCAAAGCGCTACTATTGAGGTTGTGAAAACATTCACAGAGGCATTCATGTACATGATGTCTCCTTGGCCAATCCTATCCAATGTGAAGTACTGGATGTTCAATGAACCTTGCTCTCTAGGAAATGCAGCTCAGGAGAATTGGTGGGCATTAACAGGTGCCCCTCTAGGTTCACCATCCATTCATCATTTGTCTGGTAATCCAAATCTCGGTATTGATCCACAGACACCAAAAGCTGGATATATTGTATTCTGTGGTATGTTCCTCTATTAAACATATGGTATTGACTATGTCCCAGAATGCATATAACAAAAATTAACATTTTTTACCATTCAAGGAGCAGGGGCAAATAGGAATCATCAATATGTTGTATGAAGTTCATATTTGGATATTGTCTATTAGCCTGAGTTTTGGTTTCAGGTTAAGGAGCTTTTGTTGGATGCTGCTTCTCTTTCAATCATCATTGTAGATAAGAAATCATGGTTCACCTGATTGACATTGCTGGATTTAATTGACAATCTATTTTTCTTCAATACCAATAGCTTCGGGCTCCTGCCTACCATCTCTCTGTGCATTCAACCACTTGTTCAGAAGAATTCAGCTGCTGCAGCGGCAGCTATTCATTGTGTGCTATCAGAATATGCCACTGAAAAGATGTTTACATATATGTATTCTCATGATCATTATCAATGTTAGTTTTACCCCTCGCTGGTGATAGCTTTGAATGTAGATGTTACTGCTCTCATCAATGCAACATTTGTTGGTCACTTCAAACCCCAGTGTCAGTGCTCCCCCACTGAGATAAGCTCTTCTCAGTCTTCATCCGTGCTTATTTGCTAGGATTGGCTTACTTAGAGTTCATACTGTGCTACATACCCAGCCATCCATCCAGAGCTTCCACTATTGGATGGGCTATCCTTCAGTATAGCAGGTGTGACTCAGTGCTTTGTGGCAATCCATGACCTCTATTAGAAGCACTTCTGTTTCATTCTGCACTCCATGCCCCCTACATGGTGCTTCTCTGCTAGAATCAGCACTGCTTCACAGGAATTGGCGCTGATCAGCTACAATCCTAGTTTGCATCAGAAACACTCTGGTGGTCTGGACGGCTCTGACGGCCCTGACAGAACCTCATACCAGCTGATGACGAATTACATGCATCCTGACTCCCAGGCGATGGGTGGCATTGCATACTTACCTTCTTTACATTGCGCCAGGAATGTGGTGACGTATAGGCACCAGCAGAACGACACGTGTGTTGAACTCTTCGCAGGGGCTACAATCATGCTGTAGTCGTTTACACAACGTCAGGCGATGTATATGCCTTTCTTCTTCCGATAGCCACATTTTACCTCTCCACTATTGCTCTATATCGGATGCCGCACTCTCCTCCTATATGTTTAGCTTTAAGATTTTCTCATATATTGCAATACAGTCTTCACTTCAGATACATCACTTACCGTTGCATTTGCTTCGCCATTATTGTAATTTACAGGTCTGAAATATACAGTCCAATCTTCACACTCTCTTGTGCTATGCCCTCAGTGCGCCTCATCCGCATCCACATTGTCGCCATCCTCACACTCACACCTGTCGACATCACTGGTTCCCAGGTGAAACCTACTATGCCCTCAGTCCTCCACATTCTGCATTGATTCATCATCCGCTTGCGATGTGTCTTCCTCCTCATCCGCATCCCCATCATCGCCATCCTCGCCCTCATTCCTGTCGACATCACTGGTTCCCAGGCGAAATCTCTCGAGTTCAGTCGCGGGCCGTCGCCACTGGCTGGCAGTGGAGATGACATTGCACTCGTCGCTTTCGTCATATTCATCTTCATAATCCACGCTGCCCGCTGGCATCCCTAAATGAGGTTGGTCATCCGTGAAAGAATTGACTATCGAGATGTTTGCGTCAGTGCTTCCGATCTCAGGCTCCTCAAGCGCCACTTCGGAGGTCAAATAATCAACAAGACTACCATTGTTAACAGTCGCTACATCCACACTAATGACCATTGCTAGGGTTGGGTTCTCCGCCTATTCAATCTGACGCATGACGCTAGCAATAGTGTTGATATACACCCTCTGTTGGTAGCTCTCCGGCAGAGTGTTCCAGCTATTCAGCAAGAATGTATACGTGTCTGCAACACCAGGCGAGGTTAACATCTTGGGAAGCATTGCAGCGCAGCAGGATGGGTCCTTACCAGTGTCATTCTTGTAATTGAAGTAGTCCGAGGGATCAGGTCTGTCTGCAGTGAGCTTTGACTTGGAATCGTTCGGATGAATGCCTTTGTTCTTCCGCCACACCAGGACAGCATGGCACAACGCGGTGCAGGTAGTGTTAGCAACGGGTTGGGGTAACCCACCAGCGGTCCGGGATTGGACCGCAAAAAAGGGTCGGTTCGGTTCCAGACCCGTCCAAAATCCCGACCCGCTGACTCATGGCAGGCCTAACCCGGACTCGTACCGGTCAACCCGCGGGTGTCGCCGGGTTTGGCTAGACCCATCGGTTCCAATCTCCGGTTCTGCATTTCGGGTTTCACATTCATGGTCGCATTCCGATATGCCACTGTTAATCGTAAAATATTAACATTGGTACGCCACGGTTCATTTTCGACATATTAGCCGCCTTGATGTGCAAAACCAGCATACTCACGCGCCCAACCACATCCTGAAAATGAGTGTCAACAGAGCATCAACAGAGCGTCAACGATATTTGGTCTTGCATCTTCGGTACTATGAGTGGTGCTTGATCACAAGCATCCATGAAGAAGGATATGGCAGCCATTATAGGCAGATATGAACGGGATATTCTAACCACATCCTCCGGGACAGTAACAACTTATTCCATTTACAGAGCTACCACTGAGTATTCTTGAGCCTTTTAGTGTATAATAACAGTCATAGCGATGTATATAGACAATAACCGCCACATTACGCCGTAATTAACCATGATGGAAGGCCAACACTCATTGACACTCTGTTGACGCTCATTTTGAAGATGGGGCAGGAAGCGTTTCACTTTCACTTTTGCCTATAAAGGCAGCCAATAATCAGTTTATGACAATGTGCAACGTGTCGCCACACAGATTACCCATGATACCTGACCAACAATTGTTGACGCTCCGTTGACGCTCATTTTCCTGATGGGGCAGGGAGGGTATTGCAATCTGTTTTGCCTATAAAGGCTGCCGATAATGCCTTTATGGCTGACTACAACGTATCGGAGGCATGATTTCCCAGGCCGCATGACCACCAATCGCTGACACTCCGTTGACGCTCATTTTGCCATGGCTGTATCTACAATATGCAATCATGTAATTTGGCACAGTCCATCATTCACATTGTTTTGGCTGCCTTTCTGGCATTTTTATTTACTTTCTTCTTGATCACTACGTTGTTCTTTAATAATACATAGATATATATCATGATAATCTCCAAAATCCCGTGTCTTTCGCTCAATGCTCGTCACCAGCTGCAGGATCGCTCATTCCGCTGCTCCTGTCTACAAAATGAATGTTAGCTGCATTACCACACCACAGAGAGTGTACTGACCTTCATCAGTCAGCATATCTGGATCGAAATCGGTATCGTGCTCGGTATCCTCAACATCAAATCATTCCACACAGGGAAGAGCTGTATGCCAATGTGTATATCTGGCCGGCACATTGACGATTTGAGAAGGTTGAACTCCGGAAGTGATACTGGTTGGGGCGGGTGGCGTGCCGGGCAGAGGTGGAGTTGGCTCTGGAGTCCGCTCTCTGCATCAGTCGGGGGGAGGTGAAGCTGTTCCTTTGCGTCTCCAGTGAGTCTGCGGATTCATTGCGGTGCCATGTTGGCAAGGAAGGCAGTCGGACGTTTGGTTTTGACGAAGCATTGCTGGGTGTCTCTGTATTGCATCCTTCACCATTTTACGCCCAGGAAACTCAACACCCTGCGTCTTCTCTTCTCGGACCTCGGCGCGAGGTTTCTTGATGCGGCATTTCGTTTCCTCTATTGCGGCACGCGAAACGCCTTCTTTGGCCATTTTGGCCATATTCAACCCCAGGCGCATGTCGGACTGTTCCAGCTGTACCCGACCTCCTTGCCTTGCCATAGTTGCTGACATGTTGAAAACCTACAAGACATTAGATGCTGCTTCTAACAATGAAATCCGGCAGTTACCTCTACCATATACGCTTCCGTAGCCTCCTCTAAGGTGATTAAAGCCAGCTTCGTCCACTCACGGGGATGCTTATCAGGAAATGCATCCTCAAAAATCCCGGAGCTGGCAGCATCATGATGTTCCATTTCACGGACTGTGCGGACAAATGCCTTTGTCGACCGTGCAGGTTCCCTGGTACGGGCTGCGAAAAATTCGTCACATAGCTCTCTACGGACACCCACTGTCTGTTATACGGTAAATTGACCGCCCTCTGCCTCCATTTGGATATACTTACATCCAACTGCATGCTGCTTCTGATTTTTGCTGCTTCCAGTCTTGCAGACGATTTTTAAATGGGCCTCCTGGGTCATATGTTTGGTGGCTGCATTGGCAGCATTGCAGTGAACTCACTTATGTCTGCGCTCATGTTGTGTGCCCATAATGTCCAGATTTGATGTAGCACCTGCCAATCGGCCGGTATTTAATCTGCTCTCACCTGGCGGAGGTGGTTGTGTATCCATGATGTGTTGGTGTGGAATAGGAGAGGAAGATGATAACGAGAGGAAGTGGGAAGCCCTGAGGACTATATACTCAGCTTCTTGCCAGAATGAAATATATAGCAGCCAACATAATCGTTATGCTCAAGATGAATCCTACTGTGTATGGCTGCAAGTTGCAGGGGTTTCCCACCACCCCGCAATGTGCAAAAAGTCGGTTTGATGTTGATTGTTGGGTACCAGGGATAAAGTGCGGTTTATGACCGCCGGAATCGCCTGATCACTAGATATCAATAGGATGTTGTTCGAGGGAAAGGACTTCTGCTGATGTTTGTCTCACATGATCCCCGGGACATTACATGAAAATGACGCTAACAATCATGTCATGTTGTACAGTTAGCGTCACTATTCCTGATTGATTGACAGTCAAGAGCGAGATTTTGCTTTGTTCAAGATGAGTAAACGTACCAACCTTGACATAAAAGATGCAGCTTGCCTCCATATTGTCCATAACTTGCAACATCCAACATCTCGCCCAACAACAAGGTCCACGCAAACTACAATGGTCAATGCTCCGAAAACGAACTTTTCGCCACTTCCGGCGGGCAGATATCGCAAATCGACAAAGTGGTCAATCCAACGATGTCATCATGGGAATGAAGGCAAGAGCTGCTTGGAAGCAGAGAGAGGCCCACCACTTGGGGCATTGCGCAGCTTGTGATCCAAAAAGAAGCTTGCGGCTGAGAACCGACCAGAAACGCACTTCGTAAGCAATGAAGACAATGAGAAATGGATTGAGGATTATGTTGAGAGAGAAACCGCTGGGGCAAGAAAGCGAGTTGAAGACGCAGAGGCAGCGGTTCAGCAAGAACAGGCCGATATGACGCATGCTGAAATTGCACGATTCACGTCCAGGGAGCCCGAAATGATGTTTGCGGAGATGCTGGTTGCTATCGGAGACAGTCTGAGTGATCTTGCAAGTTCCGACAATGGGGAGGATGGGGAAGATGAGGATGATGAAGAGACTGAGCAGGGCAAGCTGAGCGAAGATGACGAACCCGGCTGGGTGATGGGCACAATCACCAAAACGGTACATCAACGCATGGAGAGGTTTCGGCAGAAGCAGATGAAGCTCGACGAATTGACTCAACCGGGATGGGAAGATGCAGCCGACCACTTCCGTGGACGAGATAAGAAGTATGGCACATTCACATTGAGGGTTCCGGCAGTCGTTCAGCCACAAACAAATGATGACGCTCCGGCACCTCCACCGACAACATTTGGAGAGTTATGGAGAGTCTCAACATTGTCCCTGGAATATCGCAAAGGCCGCAAGGGACTTCTCGACCAGGAAGTTGTCATATCAGGATAGGTTCGGTGAAGCGGCAGTCACAATAGAGCAAACCAAGCGGTGAGCTAGCTGCGGAGCCTGATTCGTCAACATTGCTGAAAGCGAAGCCTGTTGAACCAGTAAGCTCTGTTGAACCAGTAATCATTTACCGCTGCATATAGCCTCGAGCTAATTACAATTTAGATATCCGATTCCGACGAAGATATGGTGACGGCTCCTGCGTCTGCGGAAGAATAGATATACAAACTGTAAGCTTTGACGTCCGATCGCTGTGAAAAGCAAGTTGTTCAGCAATTTCGCTACTTGTCAGCTTTTTCTTGATTTCAGTGACCAAATTGTGAGACCTGATAATTCGTCTGTGCATGTGCAAGGGTCGAACGCACCATGTGAACGTTCTAGAGCACAAATCGCACTTTTAGATGGCCAAAACGTACAGTTTCTTTCTGCAAGTGACTGTTAAGTGACAAAGCAAAAGCAATATCAGTGACGAAATGTGCTAACAAAATGTAAGTGAGTGATGTCATATGTGTCATAGAGAGAGCGGTCAGTGCGCATGACGAATCAATCTGAACGACAACCGTCATGCTAAATTCATCCATGTATCCAAATGCATAACTCTCCGCACAGACCTGGTGCACCTGGTTGAGATATTTGAAATTTCGTGTGGTACGTCATGGAAATCGAGGAGAAGGAGCTGGATAACGAATGGTGAGGAAGTCGAGCTGTATTTACCAAAATCTAGTGAAATGATCTACATGCCATCAATTGCTGGCCGGAAGCGCGGGAATGTGATAGGGCCATGTCATTTCCCACTCAGATAGCGTAGATAGCAGTTGATCAGGAATTGGGAGGTAACAAAACTCCTGGATGCAAACGATAATACATACATACACAATACTGGAGGTCAATAATGAGTATAGTATTAGGTGCATACAATTATTGAGTGTACAAAGGCTGTTTTGATGTGATTACAGTGAGCGTCAACAGAGTGTGAACGATTTTGAGTCATACACATTCAGCAATCAATAGGCTGCATTGTTACATCCTTCCAAAGCGGATGTATAGGTCGGCATTATTACGCAAAAGGTCAATTAGACACTCGTTGCCACATCCTATAAATAAGCGTCAACAGAGCGTCAATGATTATTGGCATTGCATCATGAAACATCGAGTAGGCTGTGCAGTTACAGTATGTCATAATCGAACTATCGGCCGCCTTTCTATAGAACAATGGTGGTGGCAATATTTCTATTATGTCCTATAAATGAGCGTCAACAGAGCGTCAACGACTGTTGGCCTTGCATCTTGGAAAATGCATGAGCTGTGCGGCGACGTGACCCCATAATCGCGCTATCGGCCGCCTTTCTAGGCAAAACCTTTTGCAACAACATCACTACTATGTCCTGAAAATGAGCATCGACGGAGCGTCAACAACTTTCGGCATTGTATCATGGGAAATCCTTGGGCTGTGCTGCGACATTGAGCCATAATCGGATTATCGGCTTCCTTTCTAGGCAAAAACGGTTGCTACGACATCGCAAGAGTGTCCTAAAAATTATCTTCAATGGAGCGTCCACGACTTTTGGCCTTGTATCATGGAAAATCCTAGGGCTGTGCGGCAACATTAAGCCATAATCTGATTATCAGCTGCCTTTCTAGGCAAAAATGGTTTCTACAACATCGAAACAATATCCTAAAAATGAGCGTCAACGGAGCGTCAACGACTTTTGCCCATGCATCTTGGAACAGCCAAGGGCACTACAGCAACATTAACACATAATCGAACTATCGGCCGTCTTTCTAGGCAAAAATGCTTGGGACGACATCGTCACTATGCCTCAAAAATTAGCGTCAACAGCGCGTCAACAATTTTAGGCCTTCCATCTGGGAAAATCAAGGGGCTATGCGACCACAATGATATATAATCGTGCTATGAGCCGCCTTTCTAGGCAAATATGCTGACGACAGGATCGTACCCATGTCCCAACATGAGCGTCACCGGAGTGTCAACGATTTGTGCGCTGGCATCTTGAATAATCTAACCGGAATGGAACGCAGATAAACCACAATAAACCTATCGGCAGCCTTTATTGGCAACAATGGAAGTGACGATATCACGTCCACATCCTACAATTCGGCGCCCACGGTGCGTCAAGGCTCCAAACGCTACACAGCAATCAACTGCATTATGCTGTTTGTAAATGGAGTTTTATGCAGTCGGTCGTTGCAATCTGTCCTTGTATTCAACTTCAGAAGTATGCATGCAATGTCTTACTGATCTGATTATCTTCCTTGTAGCTGTAGAGTCAATATTTATGAACCCGCAGTCTGCGTTACTGTATCGGTATTTTCGGCACTCTCTCGAGTCGGAATACCCAACATCCTAATTTCTACCGCCATGTCTGATACAAAATCTTTGAACACCTCATTGCTCGAGGTTATGATCTCATCCAACAATGAAGGTATCTTTATTCGCAATTTGAGCAACCTTGCATTGCAAATCATCTTCGATGCCTGGTGGGCTTCAATGAATGAAGGCTAGAAGCGGCCCATTGCTTGGAATCATTCTAGACATGCGCCGTCGTGGCGATTCTACTTACACTGCAGAATTGAGGAGACCGGCAGCCCTGGCATCATTTGTATCGTTTGTCATCAAGTTCTTCGCCATCCATCAGAACATGGGACCAGCTCAATGGGGAAACACTTGCTGGCAAATGCTTACATCGCAAAGTTGAACGAATTAACAGAGTCAGAGGTCACTGAATTGACTAGTTCTACGGTGGATGAAACAGCTTTGACCATCCTGAAGAGGCAAGGAAGTCGAGGAATCACAATAGTAAGTTTGCAGAGGAAAATCAGATTTGATATCAAGTTTAATCCATATTGATCAAAATGACAGACACAACGTTCCAAACTGGCAGCTAACGACTTTGAAACTTCCAAATTTCACCAAGACACGTGGAATTGCTACCTCATGTTAGGATTTGTTTCGGCACACATTCCATGGAATGCTATGTCAAATCTGGAGCTACAACAGTCATATAAGGCATTACGCGACGATCTAGTCCTACCGTCCGCTTCCACCATTAGCATCATTGGCGGGAGGGAATATGCACTGACTGTGGATGCAATTGAGATGCAATTGCCGTTACGAAATGACGTTAGTTTAGCTTTGAATGGATGGACTTCAACAAACAAACTGGCCATAACGTCGGTCTATGCCAACTTTATGGATCGAAATTGGGCATTGCGTGAAGTACAACATGATTTCAATGAGGTTGATTGCCTGTTCTGTTCCCGTTTCGAAACCTAATTAGAGATGATAGGTCAAGGGCCAACATACTGCAGCAACGCTAGCCATATATTTGAATGATGTGCTTGATCGTTTTGAGCTTACCGACCGCCGTTTGATTGTTATCACCACTCATAATGCTTCCTCAAACTACTCAATGACACGCGAGCTGCAATCAACACTTGAGGCCTCTGGAATCGAGTGGCTGGCATTGAGGAACCACATACCATGCATGGCGCACGTCATACAGCTGGCTTTAGGTGCATTCATGAGCAGTCGTGGTGTTAAAGGCCGCACCAAGTCCTGGGAAGCCCATGAGCACCATCAGCAATTTGGAGAGAATGAACGCATAGACATTGGGAAGAGTGAAAGACTTCGAATAGAGGGCAATGCGAGAATCAACAAGGTGTCGGCCATGAGACCAGGTTTAGCAAAGATAATTGAGAAAGTACGTATTTCATGAGATTTTGAAAGTCCTGAAACCGACCTTCATATAGCAGAGAATGCTTGCTATATTGATTATGCTGACACCTGGTCGCCAAAACGAGTTCATTGACTGTCAAAGAGCCAAAGTCCGGATTGCAGTACTTCAAATTATGGATGTGAAGACACGTTGGAACTCTACTCTGGAGTTGCTCAAGCGGGCCTACCGATTACGGGAATTCACACCCGAGTCGCTTCAAAACCCAAAATACGCTGAATACCGGCCACTATTCACAACTCTGGATGAATGGACGATTGTCAAGTATGTCATTGCAGTATTGAGGCCATTTCGATATTGGACCCTTTGGATGTCGATGAGGCATTCAGTCACATTGCATCAAGTTATCACAGTGTACGATGACATGTTCGATCACATGGATAGCTTGATGCGAGCTTTGCCCAGGAAAAAGACTCGATGGAAGGAAGACTTGTTCTTCACAGTGAAGGTAGCTCGACAGAAGCTTTCCAAATACTACGCTGAGGTGACTCCAACCACGGGAATGCTTCTGATGTCCGCACACATTCTCCATCCTTTCCGGAAGTTGTGATCGTTTAGGAGATGGGACAAGTGAATGGATATCAATCCTGAGGGCAAGACATCCTACACTACACATTACCGAGAGGCCTTTCTGAAGTACGTGAAAAATCAATACTGTGCCAAACATCGATGTGTGCCAGTCAATAAACTCGAAATGGTACCGAGCAGCAATCCCGTCCCCTCTGCACTGGCTTCAGGGTCCTATCAATCATCCTTTGATCCATATGATTTGTCCAGCGATGATGAGAAATACTTGACGCCTAACAATGTGGCTGAGACAACACCCGGACGAAGCAATCGCGCAGCCTGCATATTGACCGCCGCCAGGCTCTATTCGAATTCGCTGCCCAAAGCACCAAAGAACAGGGGACAAAGTAATCCAAATCTGAATGATTACCACCCCGACCAAATGGAGATTAGCAGTACATTTTGGATACTGGACATAACCGATTGGTGGCACTAAGAAGAGGAAACGCATTCAAAGTACCCCGATCTCTCTGACCTGGCGCGGGTCATATTCTCTATCATACCACCTGGTGTCGGAGTCGAGGCCAGTTTTTCCCTTGGCCGAGATGTTATTGGCTGTAGGCAGTCAAATACCACAGGCGAGACCTTTTGCGAAAAACTCATTGTCAGGCGGTTCGCTCGAGCCAATAATGGGATTATGGCAGGCACTGACCCAGAATTGGATATGACAAGCTCAGAAAACGACTTGGAAATGAAGAAAGAGGCGGAGGAAAGGAAATTACACAGAATGGCCAAGGTTCATGACTTTTTGGAGATGTGGCAGGGCAGCCAAAACCTACATGCTACCCAGAAGGAATCTCGCGCTCAAAATAAGCAGATGACCGCCGTAGCATCAGCAAAATGTATTTTAGTCACTGGAAGTCTCCAGGAGTGTCTGAGAGGATGTGGAGTGTAAACTTAGATGCGTCAATTTCAGGAGAGTATCAGACCCTAGGAGGGCAT
>Ga0307515_10001257_pt1 | contig 57814 bp, 55 predicted proteins | sample 17_EM_MG_FD_194513 | JGI IMG/M metagenome (GOLD analysis project Ga0307515, IMG submission 194513) | Populus trichocarpa ectomycorrhiza microbial communities from riparian zone in the Pacific Northwest, United States - 17_EM | ecosystem: Host-associated > Plants > Roots > Unclassified | place...
GGTTCAACAATAATACCCCGGGTGCAACCCGGGGTATATAACGTCATAGCCCGAATGTGGCCCGGGATTAATAACGAAATTATACACCAACCCTGAAGGGGTTGAACATTGAACGAGTGCAATTCGCGGGTATGCCGCGCCACCAAAAAATTATTATTTCAATTCATTAAAGCGAACCCTGAAGGGGTTCAACAATCATAGCCCCGGGTGCAACCCGGGGTAACAAATGGAAAATACACACCAACCCTGAAGGGGTTGAACATTGAACGAGTGCAATTCGGGGTATGCCGCGCCACCAAAAAATTATTATTTCAATTCATTAAACCGAACCCTGAAGGGGTTCAACAATCATAGCCCCGGGTGCAACCCGGGGTCAACAATCATAGCCCAACATGCAACCCGGGGTATATAACGACATAGCCCGAATGTGGCCCGGGATTAATAACGAAAATACACACCAACCCTGAAGGTGTTGAACATTGAAAGGCATGCATTTCGGGATTCTGCCACACCACCAAAAAATTATAATTGGAATAAACCGAACCCCGAAGGGGTTTAACAATCATAGCCCCGGGTGCAACCCGGGGATCATAATCCGGATTTTGCCGCACCATCAAAAACATATCATGACCATCATAAAAATCATGAAAATCTGCGTTCCATAAACCGCAACACAGCGTTTTCACATCAATCACGCCAGGGTGGATGCAGCAGCTTTGTCTACAAACCAGTACAATTCGCCGTCTGTTGGTTTTATAACCTGTGAAGGATATTTATCCGGATTATAATCTCCTTCTATTACTTCTTTCAGTGCTTCCGCTTTACCAGCACCTGTAACAAGAAAAGCAATTCGTCTCGCCCTGTTTACTACCGGCGCAGTGAGGGTAACCCTAAACATATCCTGCTGTTTTAAAAACAGGGAGGTGGCCCATTTTTCCTCTTCATGCATGATATGTGTACCCGGAAACAGCGACAGCGTATGTCCATCATCGCCCATGCCCAGCAATACCAGATCAAATGTATGGCCTGCTGGCACCGCCGGTGGAAAATATTGATGCAATATAATTTCGTATTCGCCCGCAGCTACTTCCGGAATAATATTTTCCGTTTTCATTCTGTGTATCTGGCCTGCGGGCACCGGCACAAGATCCAGCAGCGTATCAAATGCCATCTTTGCATTGTTGCGTTCATCGGAATATGGAACAAATCTTTCATCGCCCCAAAAAATATGCAGCTTGCTCCAGTCTACTTTTTCTTTATATGGAGCAGCCGCCAGCAAACCATTTAATTTTTGCGGGGTGCCGCCGCCAGATAAAACAAGTGTAAACCTGTCCTGCTTTTTCAGGGTGGCAATAATATAATCAACCATCCATTTGGCTACTTCAACGCTTAGTTCATCATTGTTTTTATAGATCTGCAGTTCCATATTTTGGTTATTATTTTTTCGGTTGTTGTACCCTCAACCGTTTTATTTATTAGACGCCAGGGTAATCCAGTTATGACCGTCCTTTGCAATAAGTGCTTCAGCATCTTCCGGTCCCCAGCTATCGGGCGCATAATTCGGAAAATTAATGGCTGCACGGTTTTCCCAGGTTTCCAGTATGGGCATTACTATTTTCCAGGCCGCTTCTACCTGGTCTGCACGCATAAACAGGGTAGCATTGCCTTCCATTACATCCAGCAAAAGTGTTTCGTAGGCTTCGGGCTCCTGTCCTTCGTACGAATCTTTGTAGCTGAACGCCATGTCTACAGGGTCAAGTATCAGTGATTGCCCGGGTTGTTTAGACTGGAAGCGTAAGCGTATGTCCATCTCCGGTTGTATGCTGATGGTAAGCCTGTTTGAGCGCCATGTTTCTGCTGCTTCGGGCGGAAACGCATAATTGGGTGCAGCTTTAAACTGGATGGTGATGGTGGTAGCTTTTTCGTGCATGCGTTTGCCGGTGCGCACATAAAAGGGTACATCCTGCCAGCGCCAGTTGTCGATATAAAATTTTACCGCAGCAAATGTATCATTGGCAGAATTGGGCGCTACATTTTTTTCCTTGCGGTATTCATTTACCTTTTCTCCTTTCATCCATCCTTCCGAATACTGGCCGCGCACGGCAAATTGCGGTACCTGGTCGTTGGTAATCTTTCTGATGGCGTGTAATACGTCTACTTTTTTATTCCTTATTTCATTGGCATCAAATGACACTGGTGCTTCCATGGCCACCATACACATCAGTTGCAGTATATGGTTCTGCACCATATCGCGCAATGCGCCCGATGTCTCGTAGTATGCACCGCGTCCTTCCATCCCAACAGTTTCAGATGCGGTAATCTGCACGTGCTCTATATAGTTCCTGTTCCAGATGGGTTCAAACAGCGCATTGGCAAACCGAAGCGCCAGTATATTCTGCACAGTTTCTTTTCCCAGATAATGATCGATGCGATAGACCTGCTGTTCATCAAACATACCTGCCAGCAATGCATTCAGTTCATGAGCACTTTTAAGATCATGGCCAAACGGTTTTTCAACCACCACCCTTGTACACCTGGTATCTGCGCAGATATTGAGCGGTCCTAATTTTTTAAGGATATCCGGAACCAGCCATGGCGCAACGGCCATATAAAAAATTACATTGGGATGTTCTCCAAATTCTTTTTCTTTTGCCTTTACAACATCTGCAATTTTCTGGTATTCATCTTCCTTTTCAGCATCCATCTGCAGGTAGCCGACATGCTTTGAAAATTCTGTCCATTTCCCGTTTTGTTCCCCTTTCCGGCGGCTGAACTGTTTGATGCCATCCAGCAAATGGTCCAGGTAATCGCTGCCAGGATATTCAGTACGGCCAATACCTACAATGCTGAATTTCTCCGGCATCCAGTTATCTATAAATAAATTGAATAAAGCGGGCGACAATTTCCGGTAGTTCAAATCTCCGCTGCCACCAAATATAAACAGGAGGGAAGCGGGTGGTCTTTTATGATTTTGCATAATTAGATTATTAATTTTTTAAGCTTGTTGGTTCTGGCTAGTGGCTAATGGAAAATGGCTAGTGGGCTTTTATCGTGGCCTTTTTAATCAAGCCTCAATCACTGCCCGCGAACTTTATATCTAAGCAAACACCCACTAGTTACTTGCCTCTCACTACTAGCTGTCTAAGCAAACACCCACTTGTTACTTGCCCCTCACCACTGGCCACCTTAGCAAACGCCCACTTGTTACTTGCCTCTCACCACTCGCCCCTAATGATTCCATTCCGTATGAAAAGTTCCTTCCATATCCGTACGCTGGTAAGTGTGGGCGCCAAAATAGTCCCGTTGGGCCTGAATTAAATTTACTGGCATCACTGCGCTGGTATACGCATCAAAATAACTCAATGCATTCATGAGTGCGCCCGCAGGTATCTTACTTTGCAATGCAGTTTTTAAAACAGCCCGCAGATTTTTTTCTTTTTTCTTTACCAGTTTAGCAACAGCTTTGTCGGCCAGAATGTTCGGCAGCTGTTTATTCTTTTTATAGGCTTTATAAAATACTTCCAGTAAACCAGACCGGATAATACATCCACCCCTCCATATTTTTACCACATCGTTCAATGGTATCTGCATATCCAGTTCGCCTGAAGCTTTGTACAGCATGGCCAGGCCCTGGGCATAGCACATCAGGGTAGCAAAATAGAGTGCGTCATGCACTTGTTTAATAACCAGTTCTTTCTTTGCGGTAATGGGTTTTACAACCGGGTTGTACAATGCTGCTGCCACCAGGCGTTCTTCCTTAAAAGAAGAAATGGTGCGCATGGCAACCGCCATATCTATAACAGGTATTGGCACCGGGAGGTTCATAGCATCCTGCGATGTCCATTTACCCGTACCCTTTGACCCTGCTTTATCCAGGATCATATCTACCAACCTGTTGCCGGTTTTATCGTCAGCCTGTTTAAAAATATCTGCCGTTATTTCAACCAGGAAAGATTGCATTTCACCTTCGTTCCATTGTTTAAATACTTCATGCAGTTCATCATTGTTCAATGCCAGTCCGCGGTGCAAAATATCATAGCATTCGCTGATAAGCTGCATAATAGCATATTCAATACCGTTATGCACCATTTTTACATAATGGCCGGCAGCGCCTTTGCCCATATAGGCAACACAGGGTTCGCCGTTTACTTTGGCAGATACTGCTTCCAGCATTGGTTTTAAATGCGGGTAACCATCGGCATCTCCGCCGGGCATAATACTGGGCCCTTTGCGGGCGCCTTCTTCACCACCAGAAACGCCCATGCCGGTAAAATGCAGGTTTTTGCCCTGCAGGTAGGTAACCCGGCGAAGCGTATCGGTAAAATGCGAGTTGCCACCATCAATGATAATATCGCCTGGCTGAACAAATGGCAACAGGCTTTCAATTACATCGTCTACCGGTTTGCCTGCCGGCACAAGCATCATAATCTTCCGGGGTATTTCCAGCAGCTCCACCATTTCCTGCAGCGACCCAACGCCTTTAACGGTGGTTCCCGCCGTGGCAGCGGCTTCCAGAGCGGTAGTCTTGGTGTTGTCTTTATCAAATCCTATTACTTTATACCCATGGTCGGCCATGTTCAGTAAAAAATTACGTCCCATTACGCCCAGGCCAATCATTCCAAACTGGTAAGTATTGCTCATAAATAAATTATTAAGGAGCGTAAAATTAAGTAATTATTATAAAGCGGTGAAGATGCCTTTGCGGGAGACCCTTTCTTTTATGCCCGCGTCTAAAATGGCGCATAACTTTTGTACATTTATATACCTGCTAATCAATTAAATTCTTCATCACCTGATTTTAATTTATTCACTTTAAAAACGTTTGTTATGCCCATTGTAAAAGTAATAGAAGTCATAGCCCACTCAGAAAAAAGTATTGACGATGCCATACGCACCGCTGTTACAGAGGCTTCAAAAACCGTCCGCAATATTGATTCTGTCTTTGTAAAAGATATAAAGGCGCATGTAAAAGACGGACACGTAACCACATTTGGCGTTATTTGCAAAATTTCTTTCCGCCTCGACTAATATGTGGCAGGATCCGGCTGCCAGGCGCCTATTGTAGCAGGCCGTAAAATACGCGGCTACCCATCCCTTTATGTATTTACGCGGGAATATGTGAAAAAATAAAAAATATTTTTCGGCGCAGCTAACTGTGCCCGGGCAGCTTTATGCCTTTACTTTGCAGCAATTCCTCCAGATATGAAAGAAAAGAAATCAGCAGCCATTGGCTTTATTTTTATAACGGTACTGCTAGACGTAATCGGTTGGGGATTAATTATTCCGGTATTGCCCCGCCTCATTGCCCAAATGAAAAATATACCTATAAATGAAGCCAGTAAAGAAGGCGGCTGGTTGCTTATGGTGTATGCTGCCATGCAATTTATATTTGCGCCCGTGCTGGGCAATCTGAGCGATAAATACGGAAGACGCCCCGTATTGTTATTCTCTTTATTTGGATTTGGTATTGATTACCTGCTGGTGGCATTTGCACCCACTTTTACCTGGTTTTTTATTGCACGTATTATATCGGGTATTACCGGTGCCAGCTTTACTACAGCCTCTGCTTACATTGCCGATATCAGTACCAAAGAAACGCGCGCCAAAAACTTTGGTATGCTGGGTGCCGCATTTGGACTGGGCTTTATTATAGGCCCCGCTTTGGGCGGTTTGTTAACTGGTTTCGGCATCCGCGCTCCTTTCTTTGCTGCTGCATTGTTAACATTATTAAACTGGTTGTATGGTTATTTTGTATTGCCTGAATCATTGAGTAAAGAAAACCGCCGGCCTTTTTCATGGAAAAGGGCCAATCCCATCGGTTCCCTGGTTCACCTGCAGAAATACCCCGCAATCAGTGGCCTGGTAATTTCACTGATATTGGTATACCTGGCTGTTCATGCGGTGCAGAGCAACTGGAGTTTTTTTACCGTTTACCAATTTAAATGGTCAGAAACAATGGTCGGACTTTCCCTTGCAGTGGTGGGCTTGCTGGTAGCAGTGGTACAGGGCGGACTCATCAGAATAATTAATCCTAAACTGGGCAATGAAAAAAGTGTCTACGTGGGATTATGCCTGTATGCATTGGGTATGTTTTTATTTGCTTTTGCCAGCCAAAGCTGGATGATGTTTGCATTTCTGTTGCCCTATTGTTTTGGAGGAATTGCGGGACCCGCATTACAGGCAATTATATCGGGAAACGTGCCTGCCAATGAACAAGGAGAATTGCAAGGGGGACTAACCGGGTTAATGAGCGTTACTTCTATAATTGGGCCCCCAATGATGACAGGCTTATTTTATCATTTTACAAAAAGTTCTAACCCGATGCATTTCCCGGGTATTTCCTTTCTTTTGGGCGGAATATTGTTCCTGGGCAGTGCATTTATAGCCTGGTTTACTTTAAAACATGAAAAAGCGGTTGTAAAAGCGAATTAAGGGCGTTAACAAAATGTTTTATAAATAATACGGATAATCCCCATTTAAAAGCTATCTTTGCAACGCAATATTTGAGTTAGTCAGCATTTAGTAATTGAACGATTTTTTCTGCTACGCATTATCCTGCTATTAGTTAGTCTTCTTTACGCTGTGTTTTCTCAGATCATTTTTAATATTAATTTATTTTACAAACATGAACATTTATGTTTCAAATTTAAGCTTCAACGTACAGGATGAAGACTTAAAAGAGTTTTTCGCAGAGTACGGAGAAGTTACATCTGCTAAAGTTATTTTAGACAAATTCACCAATAAAAGCCGTGGTTTCGGTTTTGTTGAAATGTCTGATGACACAGCAGGTCAAAAAGCTATTCAGGAACTTGATGGCGCACAGGTTGAAGGCCGCGCTATTACTGTAACTGTAGCTAAACCAAGAGAAGAAAGAACAGGTGGCGGCAACAATGGCGGTAACAGACGTTCTTTTTCTGGTTCTAACGGCGGTGGAAACAGTCGTTGGTAATCTCCAGCAAGTATTAAACAACAGTTGAGTGTTTCAATACAATGAGAAGGGCCCTTTTTGGGCCCTTTTTCATTTAATAAAATGCCGCTTGAGATTGCTGATTCTGAGATTGCTGATTTTGAGATTTCGGGATTTTGAGATTTCGGGATTTTGAGATTATTTGCTGATACCCTTTTGCCGGTTCTTGTTGGTGATAACACCAACAAGGGCGGGAGTAAATTATGGGATTTGGGATTGCGGAGATTTTGAGATTTGTTGCGGATTTTTGCTGATTCTTGTTTGATAACATCAATATAGCCGGGCTTCGTCAATCAAATTCCAAAATCATGAATAAAGAAATCTAGAAATCCTTTTGCCGGTTCTTGTTGGTGATAACACCAACAAGGGCGGGAGTAAATTGCGGGATTGGGGATTGCGGTATTTTGAGATTTGTTGCGGATTTTTTGCTGATTTTTGTTTGATAACATCAATATAGACGGGCTTCGTCAATCAAATCCCAAAATCATGAATAAAGAAATCTAGATATCCTTTTGCCGGTTCTTGTTTGTGATAACACCAACAAGGGCGGGAGTAAATTGCGGGATTGGGGATTGCGGTATTTTGAGATCTGTTGCGGATTTTTTGCTGATTCTTGTTTGATAACATCAATATAGCCGGGCTTCGTCAATCAAATCCCAAAATCACGAAATAAGGAAATCTAGAAATCCTTTTGACGGTTCTTGTTGGTGATAACACCAACAAGGGCGGGAGTGCGTTAGCCCAATCTCAAAATCACAAAATCCCGCAATCAGCAATCATACCCGCTGCCCCGCCGCCTGTCCGCAGCGTGAAACCAGTCCCGCAAACGCAATCTCAAAATCACAAAATCCCGCAATCTGCAATTGCTTGCTACCAGTGACCACGGTTCCATCTCCATCCACGGCGGGTTTGCACCCAATTACCATCGTGCCAGTTGTGGCCAACCCGGCCCCTGTCCCAACGGCCTTCGCGCCATTGATACCTTCCACCGGTCCAATACCAGTCTCCGTTTATCCATACATAACCCTGACCGGGAGAAGCCGGACGGGTATATATTACATCTGCCGGTCTTGTTGCAATCACCTGGGTTGGTCCGCATGAACTGAAAAAAACTGCGGTGGCAAATGATGCAATTATCAGATAAGTTTTCATTGTAAAATTTTTATGAATAAATAATTCACTCATTTATTCTGTAAAAAAACTATGCCGGTTAATAAAACACTGCAATTGCACCAGTTAGCAAATCCATTAACATAAAACAATGCAATAAAAAACCGGTTGTAGAAATCAGTCTACAACCGGTCGGTTATTTACAGTAAAATGAGTGTTTATTTCTTTTCTGGTTCCTTTTGTTTTTCTTCAGGCGCTTCAGGATGCGCTTCTCCGTGGTGACAGGTTACACAGGTAATTTCCATTTGTTCGCCAAATGCCGGGTGTTTTATACCAAAGAATTTTTTATTGATTTTTAATGTCATTTTCATCATAGACCGCGCAATTTCCTTCTCTGGTTTTTCATCGCTGGCAAAATCAGGATGATGTACAGTGGTGTCTTTTGAAGGAGCGTGACAAAAACCACATTTTACGCCCAATGCATCGTTGAACCCATGCATTACTTTATTCAGCGTCTCCTTATTGATGTCTTTTGGTAATATCTTCAGGTTTTTATACCCATTGTTGTCATCGGGTGGAGTTGTAAATGCCACTGCTGTGGTAACTATTACAGCCAGGGAGAACATCACTATCAATTTGCGGTTGATTTGCATAAGACTAGTTTATAAAGCTAAATGTATAAAAATTTCCGGTACGGTCATTTTTTATTACACCAAATGTTACAATCGTTGTTCCAAAAGTTTATTGGTATTATTTTAACAAATATTCTTTACAACATTCCTTTCTACAGATACTTTCGGTACGGTTGCAAATTGCTTACGCCACTGTTGTGGTAACGTGCAAATCACTATTAATTATACTGTTTATTTTATCCACCGGTCAAAAAATTCCCAGGTACGCAACATCTGGTCGATGCGCTGGCGGTTGTTTCCGCTGCGGGTGAGTTCATGTGTGCCATTGGCATGCCGAACATACTCAACCGGCCGGCCCAGCACCTTCAGACTTCTATACAGCATCTCGCTTTGTACAAAACCGGTGCGGCGATCATTGTCGCCATGAAAAATTATATACGGGGTAGTGATGTTCTGCACATAGGTAATGGGCGATTCCCTTTCCAGGTTTGCTTTGGCAGCAGGCTCCCACGGATAGCCTCCAAAATAATTAGGCACCAGCCGCCATGCATTGCCTTCTCCAAAAAAAGTAGCCAAATCATATACACCGCGCTGGCTGCAGGCAGCTTTAAAACGATGATCATGCGCAATTATCCATGCCACCAGGTAGCCGGCATACGATCCACCGGTTACCACTAAGCGCGATGTATCTGCCCAGCCTTCGGCCACTGCTTTATCAACCGCTGTCAGCACATCACTGGTGGGGCCCGTACCCCAATCGTTTACATTGGCACGTAAAAAATCGAGGCCATAGCCACCGCTGCCACGGGGGTTACAATATACAACGCCGTAACCTTTGCTGCACCAGAACTGAAACTCATGCCACATACTGGTTTCTCCGGGTCCCCACATGGCAGACGGACCGCCATGAATATCGAGCAGCAACGGAAATTTTTTACCGGCCTGGTAATTCAATGGTTTCATTACCCAGTACTCAATGGTCTGGCCTTTGTTATTGGTAAATGTTTTCTTTTCGGGAAACGACAATTGTTTTTTCTGTAACCAGTCGTAATTAAAATTGCTGATGCGTTTTGCGTTTTTTGCGGTGGCATCAGAAAGATATATTTCAAAGGGATCAGCAGGTTCCGTTTTTACATATACCAGTTTGTTACCGGTAATATCGAAACTGATAACACCGCTGTTGTAATCGGTAAGCTGGTCTACCTGTTTTGTTTTTAGATCTGCCCTGTATAAAGGCTGGCCACCATTGCTGGGCGAAGTAAAATAAATATATTTCTCGTCATTGCTCCAGGTAAGACCGGCTTTGGTTTTGTCTGCCGGAATGGTAATCATATCTTTAGCAGTTCCATTGATGGGTATGATACCCAATGCAGGTACGCTCACAAACGATGTACTGCCATACTGAAATGCCAGCCATTTGCCAGATGGAGAAATTTTGGGCCCGATAAAAGTCTTTCCCTCTTCGCCCAGTAATTTAAGCCAGTGCGAGCCATCCGCATTTACATAAAAGATTTCATTCTCCAGTGAGCGGTCGGCGTTTTGTACGGTGTCAACATCGCCTGAAACAATCAGGTGTTGTCCATCCGGTGTAAAATCTGCGCTGTTAAAAGAATAGAACCCATGCGTAACGGCTGTTACTGGTGAACCTGCCTGTATTCCGGTAATAAAAAAATGATTGAACCTGCGTTCGGAAGACACATCTGTTTCATCCTGCAGATCCAACTGGTTAAGCACTTTTGCTTTTTTGTCGGTTACATTATTATCCAGGTAGGCCCGTACTTCATCAATATTGCCATTGGGGTCTGGCTTCGCCGAAGATGACTGTAATTGCTGGTTTGCGGTGAAACCGGGTTTTTCGAATGGCCATACTGGTACACTGTGTTCCGGGTTCAATACCGAATCTTTCAGCAATTCTTTTAAAGTCATTGCCGAAGAAAATAAAATCTGTTTGCCATCGGGGCTCCATTTGGGTGTACCGGCACCATATTTACATTTGGTGAGTTGTACCGCTTCACCTCCATCCAGCGCTATCAGGAATACCTGTGGTTTACCATCTGCCAGCCGTACAAAAGCAAGTTGCTTTCCATCGGGGCTGAATGCTGGCTGGGAAGAACCATCCTTACCAGTAATTTGTTTGGCCATAGAATTGCCGTCAGTAGCCGTCATCCATATCTGGTTCACATATTTGTATTCCCATTTCAGATCTCCATCGGGCTCAATAGCAGTTACCGTAAATGCCGCTTTACTGCCGTCATTGCTAAGGGTTACACCGCCTGCCGCTTTTATTTTAAGCATATCGGTCACCTGTACCGGCTCTTTGGCATTCTGCGCAAATACGGTGGCCGACAAAAAAAGAATACAAAATATACTGAAAGCTTTTCTCATAATGCATTTTTGAATGTTGAATGTACGAATTGATCATCGTTCCTGTATTGGTAAATGATGACAGACCGCGCTTTATTAATTTTGGCAAATAAATATTTTTATTATGGGCAATTTAATCAATGAATTTAACGACTACCGGGCAAAGATGAACGATGTAATAACAGGCAAAGACAACCTTGTTATAAAACGTCTCTGGAACCTGGATACCAATACCTATGCACCCGGAGCACTGGATACGAAAACCAAAGAAATGCTAGGGCTTGTCGCCAGCATGGTATTGCGTTGCGATGACTGCATTAAATACCACCTTGGTAAATGCCACGAACTGGCAATCACCACCGAACAGGTGTACGAAGTTTTTGCCGTAGCCAATATTGTAGGTGGAACCATTGTTATACCACATACCAGGAGGGCGGCCGAATACTGGGAAGAATTGATGGCACAGTAAACATGCACGCAGTGGCCGGGCTTAATGGATTGTTTTGCTGGCAGCAGCGCAGGCTGTGTTCCGGGTATGCCAAATCAGGGGGTAGCGATGAAGATTTGATGTTAAAAACTCATAAAATACTCTACCAAAGTTTATTATTAATGACGAACTTTGTACTTTGTATATTAAATAATGCCTGTTTGAAATGAGTGATACAACGACCCCCTCTCTTCCCGCCCTGACAGCCAAAGATTTTGCCACCGACCAGGAAGTACGCTGGTGCCCCGGATGCGGCGACTATTCAATACTTGCGCAGGTACAAAAGATAATGCCCGGAATTGGTGTACCAAAAGAGAATATTGTAATTGTATCGGGTATCGGCTGCAGCAGCCGTTTTCCCTATTATATGAATACCTATGGCATGCATTCCATACATGGCCGCGCTACGGCCATCGCCAGTGGACTGAAAGCAGCCAGGCCCGAACTGAGTGTATGGATTGTAACCGGCGATGGCGACAGCCTGAGCATTGGCGGCAACCATACCATCCACCTGTTGCGCAGGAATTTCGACGTAAACGTATTATTGTTCAATAACCAGATATACGGTTTAACCAAGGGTCAGTATTCTCCCACGTCCGAAGAGAATAAGATTACCAAGTCTACCCCTTTTGGCAGTATCGACCACCCTTTTAACCCGCTGGCGCTGGCATTGGGCGCAGATGCTACTTTTATTGCCCGCAGTATGGACCGCGATCCCAAGCACCTGCAGGATGCATTAACCCGCAGCCATAAACACAGGGGTGCTTCTTTTCTTGAGATTTACCAGAATTGCAACATTTTCAATGATGGCGCTTTTGAAGTGTTTACTGAAAAAGGTTCCAAACCCGAAGAAACACTTTTTGTTGAGCAGGGCAAACCACTCATTTTTGGTGCACAAAAAAATAAAGGCGTGAAGCTGGATGGCTTTCACCCGGTGGTGGTTGATTTAAACAATGGCGCCAGCGCCGATGACTTGTGGGTACACGATGAAAGGGATTTCTTTAAAGCGCAGACATTAACACGTATGTTCGATAGCCCCCGCCTGGATGGCCACCTGCCAAGGCCATTTGGTATATTTTATGAAACAGACCGGCCCTGTTATGAAGATGTGATGGCCATGCAGATTGAAGAAATACAGTCAACCAAAGGAAAAGGCAATCTCGACAAACTGCTGAGGGGCAGTGAAACCTGGACCATTAGTTAAGTCGGCTAAGAAGCGAAAAGATAAAGAGAAGTATTCATAAGTGTTTATATAGGCCTCCTTTGTGGGAGGCTTTTTATTTAGCACCCGGTCGGGGCCGGGGCCGGGAGAACATGGAGAAAAAAACCCCTGGTATGGTAAAGGAAATCAGGAACACATACAGCAGCGCTGGCCGGGGTTACAATTATAAGAATGCTTACAGGACAATCGCCGGTCTAGTGGCGTAAACAGCCTTTCTCTTTATCCTTCCAGGCAAAAAAGTGCCGGCGATAGAAATCGCCGGCCTGTGCTTACCTCTGAAACCACAAAAAGAAACCGTTTATGCTGAAATTCAACAATTACTATCTATACCTGTTAATGGCTAAATTTTACTACGCAATGTAGCTAAAAGGTTAACAGGGTTGTGTAAGAAAGGGCAGGTTGGTTTACCGGGGATATTGAATGAATATATATACTACTTGCAACAATGCAATAACTGCTGATTATAAGATACCTTATGTTGGTGGAGGAGATTTGGAAATTAACGTTCTGCGTTATGGAAATTGGATGATAGAAGGGCGATCGGACTTATCAAGCTGGGCTTGAAAAACTTACATTTGGTAATAATCTTTCTGTAAGCGGGCTTAAAAGTAAAGACTGTAAAGTTAATAAACAATATTTTTAAGCATTTTTTAAAAATAATCTTTAAAAGCTAGTTAACGCCTTGCCCGTACTGACCCTGTAACTTACCGGCCGCGTAAAAGGCTTTCTCCCGCTTATTATTATACCACCATTCCGGAAAGCTTTTTTTCATTAAAGTATCGATGTGCCGCATGGCAAAAAGGTTCCAGGCGCCCTTCAGTTTTCCGCTTACCGAACCTTGTAAAGCCCTTAGGCTCATTGCAAAACCGCTGTCGAGGTATTCCATATGATGCCAGTAACCCGCGGGCATAAAAAGCGTCTCTCCATGGTTAAGAATAACTTCATACCCCTGCGCCTGCTCAATGGCCGGAAACTGAGCTGTATCCAGCTTGCTCTTACCGGGGTCTGCGTAATTGGCAAAATTGGCAAAACTCATTACTTCAAATGGCTTGCGATACAATTTGTATTGTTCTTCGTGCGGAAACAGCAGCACCCGCTTTCTGCCCATAAATTGCGTATGCATGATATGAGAGAGATCAATATCAAAATGCATATGGGTAATTGAACCTTCGCCACCTGTAAACAACATCGGAAAACGTTTTACATAACCCTTCATCAAATCTTCGGGCCAGGTAAAATCGGTTACCAGTTCCGGTGCATGCTGAAAAATATTAAAAAGAAAAATGCGCAATGCCACCGGACCTTTTCTAATCATATCCAGGTAATCACCAAACTTCATGTAGTCGTCTGCTTTGTTAACCGGCGTATATGCATCGCTCTTTACATTGTTGTAAACACCCACTTCTTTATTACCCACCACCGATTTAAAATAATCCCATGTCCACCTGGTATAAGCCGGCCATTGTTTTGCAAGATCGGTAATCACCACAGGCTTCATTGCATCGTAATAATTTTCCCTGAATATGGCAGGATCAATTGTTGCTACCTTGTCTACCGGGGTCAAATTCATACAATAGAATTTAGGACAAATTTAATATGAATTGTATGTTAACAGAAAGTTGTTTATCAATTTTATGACTGCATACAGTATGCGCATGAATACTAATTGTTAAAAAAATGACGTACAAGTCAATTGCCGAAATAAATTATTTTCTTTCAATGCAGTATATATCAACTGCCATTTTATGTTTAATTTTCGGCCATGTTGTTAACGATGCATCCTGATAATCCACAACCAAGAAACCTGCGAACAATAACGGAATGCTTATTGAGCGGGGGAATAATTATTTACCCTACCGATACCATTTATGGTTTGGGTTGCGATATTTTTCAGCACAAAGCCATCGAACGCATTTGCCAGATCAAAAATATTGACCCGCGTAAGGCCCAGCTGTCTTTTGTATGCCATGATCTGAGCGATCTCAGCAAATACACCAAAAGCATTTCCACACCATTGTACAGGATGTTAAAAAATTATCTGCCCGGTCCGTATACATTTATATTACCTGCCAGCAAGGAAGTACCAAAAATTCTGAAGAGTAAAAAAGATACCATTGGCCTTCGCATTCCGGATAATAATATAGCTAGTACGCTGGTAAAGGAATTGGGCCACCCGGTCTTAAGTACTTCTTTGCCCGGGCAACAGGTAGAGGAGTACACCGACCCGGAAATTATCTATGAAAATTTCAAAAACCTGGTAGATATTGTAATTGATGGCGGTATTGGCGGTATGACTCCTTCAACTATTGTAGATTGCACCACTGAACCACCACTGCTGGTACGACAGGGACTGGGTGACTGGCCTGGTTCAGACTAAACTCATTAACTTATTATGCAAACAGAATACAGTAAATTCTTTCCCGAAACTTTACAATTAGAAACACCGCGGGTGACACTGCGTTTAATGCAGCTGACAGATATGGATGCCCTGGCTGCTATTGCTGGTCCGGAAGAAATATGGAAATATTTTACCTTTGAACTCAACAAAAAAGAAACACTGCAATATTGGATGGAGCTTGCTTTACAGGAAAGGGGTGCAGAAAAACGCATGCCGTTTGTTATCATAGATAAAACTACCAACCTGGTATGTGGCTGCACCAGCTTTGGCAATATTTCTTTTTATGATAAGAGAATAGAAATCGGCTGGACATGGCTGGGCACGGCTACTATAGGCAGCGGTGTTAACCATCATGCCAAATTTATTTTATTGAGTTACGCTTTTGATGCGCTTCGTTTTGAACGCGTGGAAATAAAAACCGACAACCTCAATGAACGTGCAAAAAAAGCACTGGTACATATCGGCGCAACTGAAGAAGGCGTATTAAGAAGTCATATGCTCATGCCGCATGGAAGAAGAAGAGACAGTGTTTATTTCAGTATTCTTAAAGAAGACTGGGATACCATTAAGATGTTGTATTTCGGCGATCTGGCTTAATAAAATAACGCTGTTGTTGAAGCCGGTTGATTGTTGGTAATAATCCTGGCAACGATACTAAAAAGCAATAAACCGGTCTTACGTCTCCGTAAGACCGGTTATTCCGATCATTCGCCTTCAACGCTATCCTGTTTCTTAGACCAGCTTCTGTGTTTGGCGCCATCCATCTTTACAATTTTGGGCGTAAACTTTCCTACTGTATCCACCAGTGCTTTTTGCGATTGCATCACTTCGTGTATGTCTTTGTAAGCAAACGGCGATTCATCCAGTCCGCCACCCAGCAATTTGATTCCAAATTTCTTCAGTTCATCTTTAAATTGCTTGTCGGTAACAGACGCGATTGCACGGGTGCGGCTCATTTTTCTTCCTGCGCCATGAGCAGCAGAATTTACAGCGGCGGCCTCCCCTTTTCCTTTTACAATAAAACCATCGGCAGTCATAGACCCAGGTATAATGCCCAGTATATCTTTTCCTGCTGGTGTTGCACCTTTGCGGTGTACTATCACGTCACGGCCTTCCCATTTTTCTTTCCACGCAAAGTTGTGGTGGTTCTCTACCATTTTCACCGGTTTACGTCCCAGTTGTTTAGCAATCTTTTCATGAATTACATGATGACAGGCCGCTGCATAATCGCCGGCCAGGTTCATGGCCATCCAGTATTCAATACCGGCTTCTTCGCTGAGTGTTAACCATGCCAGGTTCTTCGCCTCGTGGGGCAGGCGCCTGTTGCTGATGGCAATCTTTGTATAGTAATTGGCAATGTTTGCTCCCAGCGCCCTGGAACCGGAGTGCGATAACAGGCCAATATAGTTGCCAGGCTCAACACCCAGAACCGGGTCTTTGGCGGTAATTTCAACAACGCCAAATTCTACAAAGTGATTACCCGACCCTGAAGTACCCAGTTGTTTCCAGGCACGGCCATGCAGCTTCTTCAGCCATGTTAATGTTGAAAATACTTCATGGTCCATCACTTCATGATTGGCTGCACGATCAAACTGCCCGCCGCTTCCAAAAAGGGTGGCTTCATTTATTTCCCTTGCAAAATAAGATTCCTTATCGGCAAGTTCTTTTGGATTGATATCAAAAATGCTCAAACACATACGGCAACCAATGTCTACACCCACACCGTATGGAATAACGGCATTCTCTGTTGCCAGCACTCCACCTATCGGTAACCCATACCCGCTGTGTGCATCGGGCATTAAAGCTCCGGCCACGCTAATGGGTAGTTTTGCAGCCTGGTACATCTGGTGCATGGCGCCTTCTTCTATATGCTCCTGCCCGAAGACGCTGAATTGTATGCCATTGGTGTTAAGCGATATTTCCGAACCTTCCGCCTGTGGTTTTGGTATCAATTGCTCTGCTATTAAACCCAGTACAGCATCATTTTCATATTCTATCGGTGCAGCCAGCACTTTCCTTAAAATTTCCATTGCATCCTCCTTTCCATGGTGTTTATAATTTTTTTCCATTACGCGCATCGCAATGCTTACAACCGGTCCTTCCGGGTAACCAATGCCGCGTAATTCTTTTCCGGTTATTTTTAATTTGCTCATGGCTATTTACCCAAGTGGGGTTTTTAATGTAATACATATTTTGTCCGTTTTCAGAAAGGTAGCAGGCCGATAATCGCTTTTTACCGGTTCCCTTTGTAACATATTTCTCTCATATTGATCAACAGTTTGTTCACCGTAGTTTTATCGGGTTCCTGAGGCAACCCTGAAGTTTGAAAGAAAACCGGCAGTTCATTTTTTAGTTCCACAGCCATTTCTACCAGTTCCTCATACTCAAATTTGCCTTCCTTAATTGATAATAAAAAGTCTTTGTCATGCCTGAGTACATTTATTTTCCTTTCTAATGCTATTTCCTTAGCCATCAATAACAAGCGGAAAACATGCATCATATTTTTTGAATCATACTTCTTACCGTGTGTCATCGTTGTTTTGTATCGCTCATCGTTTCTTTTTTCAACCCAATTCCAATATTCCTTATACTTTTTGCAAAAGACGGAATAAGCGTCTCTATTAAAATACAACATGGCCAGTGGGCTTTCACTTTTAGGAATGCTGCTCAGATGAACTTCATTGGAATTCTCTGTTCGTATTATACCCGAATAGGCATACCCGGGCGAATAAAACAAATTATAACAATCCCGCAAATGGGTTACAGCCGAAAGCCCAACATTTTCGTGCAGCAAATTGTTAGCCACCAACCATGCTTTCAAAGCAACGGCCTCTTTCTTTTCATAGACATAGCAAAAATCCAGTACCGTTTTTTTCTCAGCCTCCATAGGATTTACTATCTTTTTTTCTAAGCCATATGCTTTTTTAATTTGAGTAAATGCATAGTTGGCAAATGTATTTTCGCACAGTTTTGATAAGAAAAGATCTGATCTTACTTCATCCATTACTGGACTTTTATGCACTACGCAATGGCCAGGCACGCTGAGCAATTCCATAATATTGGGATTGTTGTATAACAGCAATTCCATAAACCGTTCCAGTTCGTAATAAACAATGTCGTTGGTTTCATTAGAAACCTGGCTTTGATAACCCATTGAATAAAAAAGGTCTTTTGGCAAGACATATACACCCCGTATATCTATATCAGACGAAGGGGTATGCAGTCCGTATGCCCTGCTTCCTGTGATAACTTCAAAAATGAGCCACCCGCTGCTCTTAATTTGTTCTATTGTAAGCATGTTCATTAATTGTTTTAAGAAAAAACGCATTTAGCAAAGAAGTATCAAGCTTGTTTACTCCCAGGTTATCCTTAGCTTGTTCTATAAAACTCCATAGCCGTTCTGCATAACTTGTAAGTATCCGGTCTTTTGGGTGCAAATAACGCTCTCCTTTTGTTGCTTTTAAATTCACCAGATGTCTTAGCCAGTTTCTATATTCCTCATCAACCTGGGTCATTAAACCTTCCATATGCATCGGCAATACAGATTTTTCTTTTATTATCCAATTGCACGAGAGCAGCGAACGGGTTAAATAAAAATAACTCTTCAGTTTTACTGCGTCACTAGTTTCCAATTCAAGCCAGATTTTCTTAGCTAGTGAGTAATGATGATAAAAAACTACAACAGGTGAATAGTAACTTTCTACCAGTTTTTTAAATGCAGCCTTAAACGCCTGCACCTCATAATATTCTATCGGTGACATAAACCGCTCTATCAACGGCGCATTTGATTTTTTCAATAACCCCAGACTTTTTTTAAGATCCCATCCGGTGGCATCCAAAGTACCATCCATAAACTCAACTGTGTCCTTTTGCTTGCTTAGAGAAAGGTACCAATCACGTTCATGCATGTATATAAACCGCACATCATAATCACTATCAGGCGATGGAAAGCCCCAGGCCCGGCTTCCAGTTTCACAGGCAAAAAGAATTTTTATTTTCCTGGCGATTTCTATATTGTTTAATATTGCTTTTATATTTTCCATGCAGCTAATTTTATATGCTGACAAATAATTTATGCTGGTTTTACTCAATCCATTTTAATTAAATCATAACCCAAAAACATCCGGCGCCGCCCACACCGGATCTATCTAATTACTTTGATAGATGGGTACAAAGATCTGCGTAAACTATTCCACTATTGAACTATCTTATCGGCGCAGCTTGAACTGGCGAATGCTTCCGGTTTGGCTTTAAAAGCAAAACCCATTCCCAAGATATAGCCCATGGCTTCCTTCAGCGCATCATTGCTTTTAAAATGCGGACTGGTATTAATGTCTGCGTGTACTTCCATGTCTACATTGTACAAAGTAAACAGCCTGCACAACTGGTAAGCAATATCAATGCTCTTTGCTACTTCTGCCAGCATCCTTTCTTTCACGCTCATTTTCTGCCTGGTCATTTCATTGTGTATGTACATAAAACCACCTTTTCCTTTCCTGATAAAAACAATGACGGTAGCAAATTCCGTTTCTTTGCCTTTTACCTGGCTATCCGTGCCAATACATACTTTCAATGCATGGCCGGCCTGTTTTTCGCGTACAATGGCCATACGCACTTCGTCTTCAATAGGCTGCTGCAATCTTTGCCCGCTCAGCTTTCTCCATTTTTGTTCCTGTTGCATATTGCTTGTTTTAACTATCATTTTTTAAAAACGGGTCCGCGCTTTGCGGCGAAGACCCGTTGGCCATGATCTCAATTTTCTACTACTTCTCTTCTGAAACCAATGGTGTGTGTATCCGGCGCTTTATAATGTGTTTCATCCGGATTGGTTATTTCTGCGAGCGTCATGGGTTTATCAATCCGCTGCTGCAACCCCAGGTGTTCACTGAGCCTTCTGGCCTTGTACACATCCAGTTTAGCAAATTCATACTTTGCAATCAGCCGTCCCTTTCTCAGCAACGCGCTGTCTATTAAACTGATTGCGCTGTTAAAAGTGCAGATGATCTGCACATTCAGACAATCGCTCAGTAACCCATCGCTGATATTAAGCAGGTTGCTCACGCTGCTGTCGCTGTTGTATTTTCTGTCCATGATGATGTTTTCAGCATCTTCAATGACCAGCACGGTGTTTGAATTATCAATCAGCAGATCGATAAACTCCGGGTTCATGAGATTGGTGGCCACTGCGGGTGAAACAAACAACACTTTCTTTTTCATACTGCCAATCAGGTGACGCAGGTAAGTTGTTTTACCGGTACCGGGTAATCCATGCAGTAGTATGATGCCTTTATCATTGTCTTTACCGAGTCGCTCCCTTATTGTTTCATCCACTGCTTTAAAATCATCATTGTAATACAGGTCAAGATCCAGTACTGTTGGTTTAATGGCCAGTTGTTTAAGATCAAGTCCATTGCTGTTGAACGTAATGATATTGATCTCATAATCCTGTTCCTTCACCGGTGCTTCAAATGCTTTAAACGCGTCAATCACCTTATTGGCAAATACATAATTGCTTTTATCAAACAGAATTTCTGCATAATTCTCACCCAGTTGGATAATGGTCCTGCTATTGAGCTGAAAAACAGTGCGACAAAACTCAAGACGTTTCTCCTGCCAGTTATACCAGTTGCGCTGATAGATTGCAGTTACCGCACCGCAATTGCCTTCCTGTATGTAATTAAACACTTTCGTTACATCCACATTGCTGATTGCCGAAACAGACGGCACTTGTTTGTATTCTCTTAGGTAGAATGCCTTTACGTCCAGGTAGCTGCTGTCGAACACTTCGTTGTGCCTGGCAGGCTTTATTTTTTGTTGCAGCAACTGCAATAGCCGCAGCAGCCATTGCAAAAACGTTGGAAAGACTTCCGCTGTTACCCGCACCAAAATGATGGCGATTACAAAAATTGGTAAAATTGTATACATTTTTTTTAGTTTATTTTTTCAATAATTTTTTTGTTTATGACAGCGTCATCTAATTGCGCCGGTCTTTCTGAAAGACATACGCTTTTCCGTTTCACGTGCAAACCTTTGTCATTGCAAACAATGTGGTGCCCCGTGGAATTGAACCACGATAACCGGCTTTTCAAACCAGTGCAATAGAACCATCTCTGCCAAAACACCGTTTATATATCCCTGTGTGCGTGATAAGATTCGAACTTACTGAGCCCGGAGGCAACGGTTTTACAGACCGCCGCAACGCACCATCTTTGCCGCACGCACTTTTGCGGGGACAGAATGATTCGAACATTCACCTGGAGGTTAACAACCAACCGTTCTGCCATTGAACTATGTTCCCATGGTAGTTCCGCTGGGATTCGAACCCAGAACCCCCCGGTTAAAAGCCGGGTACATCTATCCTGTTGAGCTACGGAACTATTTTTGCTTCCATCCTTCCAATCCTGATACATAATGTTGGGTTGACCCCGGGTTTCGAACCCTGTTCTTCACATTCACAGTGTGGCGCTTTTCCAATTAAGCTAGGGCCAACATACCAGTCACCAGGCCCGGCTTTGAACCAGGAATACCAGAATCAAAATCTGGTGTGTTGCCAGTTACACCACCTGGTAATTTGCGTATTCCATTTACGCCGTCCCTGTAATCTGTACCGGGTTCGAACCGGTATTACAAGACTGAAAATCATGTGTCCTTTCCTGTTACACGAACAGATCATGGCAGATCAACCTGGCAGGTATGAGTTCGGTACCAACCTGCCAATTTGGAAAAGCATCCCCGCTGCATCTCACGGGGAATGCCTGTTTTCCTCCTTTCTGCACCTATTAATTTGAATTGTTCTTTTCGCGTTTTACGGCTTTGCTAACCAGTTCAATAACAAACCGGATCATAAAAACCATCACTATAAATTTCATAACGCACCATTTTTAAATTGTTTTGGTATATACCGGCATAAAAAAGCCCGGTCGTTTATGTGCGACCGGGCTTTTTTATGTTCAGGTGTACTGGTACACCTATGTTTGAACACAGCATGGTCGCGTATATTTTTTTTCATTCTCAGTGATGCCGGGCATTCTGCAGGGACACTGGTCCGGCCGAACATGCCAATAGCTTCCTGCCAATGACAGCAGATCATTTCTCATAGAAATGGTAAATCGTTTATGTTGTATTTGCTTCCGCATATATATTTTTAGTTTATAATACTGTTTATTTACCAAAATACAGCGATTTAACGCTCCTTACCGGGCATCCGCTACTTCCATACCGGATATATGTCCGAAAATAAAAAACCCCGCAATCTCTTGCGGGGCCTGTGTTGTATTGAATCAGTTTAAAACTTTTTCTTTGAACAAAATGCCCCGCAAACAATATAGCCTCCTTCCAGGCCAAACCGGTTTGCATCGATATGTTTAAATGTCTGTCGCATTTTGTTAATTTTTTTTGCATTGCAAAGATGCAATTATTTTTTTGATGACACCAAATGTTTTGAAAGAAATTTTGAAAATATTTTTTTCATGCATTCACCTGTATGCTGAAACCCTTTACACTTAAGGCTTTCCGTAAGACCCATTTTGCCTTTCCTGCAGTCTAAGGAAACAATGCCTCTGCAACAGCAATCGATTCGGGTTTTCCCACATCGGAAAATTTGTCGCCGGTATGATCATAACCCAGTATCAGGTTGTCTTTGGCAAGGGACAAATAAGTTTCTACAAGTGAGAATTTCCCGCGTTGCGGAATGAGGGAAAAAATGCGGGGTTCGAATACTACCACGCAACTGTATGCCCGTTCTACCAGATTCTTTTTGGGTACGGCAATTATTTCTTCTTCGGTTTTATTGTTTCGCCATCCGCATAAACGATCATATTCATCAAATAAAAAATAGCGCGATGTTTTACGGTTGGTAACACCAAATGATACCAGCGGTTTATAATCTTTGTGATAATCTATCAGCCGCTTTAAATTGAGATCGGTAAGTATATCGGCGTTGATGGTAACAAATGGTTCATTGCCTTCCAGTAAGCTGGCAGCTTTTAAAAGGCCGCCGCCGGTTTCCAGTAAATGATCGCTTTCATCGCTGATGGTAACGGTGCTGCCCCATCCTTTATTTTTTTCCACGGCTTCAATAACCTGGCTGGCAAAATGGTGCACGTTTACAACCACTTCTGTTACTCCATATTTCTGGAAATACTCAATATTGCGTTGTAACAGGCTTTTGCCGTTTACAGGCGCCAATGCCTTTGGATGGCTGTCTGTCCATGGTTTAAATCGTGAACCCAATCCCGCTGCGAAAATCATTCCTTTCATGACTGCTGATTGATTATGATTTTTATGATGACATTGATTACTTACCGTTGATTACTTACTGTTGATTGATTATGATTTTTATGATGACGTTGATCTTTCCACCACTAATTGAATATGATTTTTATTATAGCAGTGATAGCTTATCCATGATTAAGAAAATCATTTTCATCAAAGAAATCATTGACAACAACGGTCTGTTATTCGTTTACCCAATTTTTTTCATCCTGTATTTTGTGGTGCAGATCTATTTTAACGTTGAACTTATTTTTTAGATGCCTGGCCAGTGCATCTGCAGCATATACGCTCCTGTGCTGGCCGCCGGTGCATCCAAAATTTATCACCAGGTGGTTGAAATTGCGTTTTATATAATCTGCCACAGAAATATCCACGATATCAAAAACACTGTTCAGGTAATCCGGCATTTTTGTTTGTTGTTCCAGAAAATCTTTTACGGGTTTATCGCGACCGGTTAATTTTTTATATTCTTCAAAGCGGCCGGGGTTCAGAATGCCACGGCAATCAAATACAAATCCTCCGCCGTTGTCGGTGTGGTCCGGCGGTATGCCTTTGCGATAAGAAAAACTATTAATTTCCACCAACAGCGGCGTTTCTGCGCCAGCACGCAGGGGTTCAAACCTGTTTACCACCTCATCACTTACGCAAAAACGAAGGCATTTTTCAAATATGGGTACCGCAATGCCCATCCGCTGGTTTTCTGTCAGCGCTTTTAAATTGCGAAGGGCAAGGGGTATGCTGGTAAGAAACTGGGCTTTGCGCTCAAACAAACCGCGGAATCCATAAGCACCCAGCACCTGCAGCAGGCGGATAAGCACATAACCATTGTATTGTGCAATGAATATGGTTTTATCGGCCGGCGATTCCAACAATTGATTGGCTTCATCTATGTAATAATCCAGTAAATTATTTTTCCAGTCGTCCGGCAATTCTGCCCTTGCCTGCCATAGCAAAGATGCCACATCGTATTGCAAGGCGCCCCGCATACCGCCCTGGTAATCTATGAAATGCACTTTGTCGTCTTTTATCATCACATTGCGACTCTGAAAATCGCGGAACATAAAATGTTTGTTTTCCGTATGTGTAAGGTAATTGCTCAGCGCTTCAAAATCATCCAGCAGGGCTTGTTTATCGTATGCATATTTCAGCGTGTCCAGGAAATAATATTTAAAATAAAGCAGGTCAGAAAGGATGGCTTGTTTGCCAAATTCTTTCGCCGTTAAACTATAGCTGTAGTCAATCCCTTCGCCGCCTTTGATCTGCAGCCATGCCAGCTGTTGCAGGCTTTGCTGAAACAAACCATACACGTAGCTGGTATAACCATGTTCTTCCAGTTTATTCAGCAACGAAACATCGCCAAAATCTTCCTGGATGTAAATGGTGAGTTCTTCATTGACGCAGAATATTTCCGGAACAGGGCAACCGGCTTTTTTAAAATGTCTGCTGAAGTATATAAAGGTCTCATTCTCCTTTACATTATGACCGTAGGTGGCTATATAATTTTTTGAGGCGGCGGTGATCCGAAAGTAAATCCTGTCGCTTCCCGATTGGGGTATTTTTTCTACCTGCTGAGCGGGTTCTTGTAAGGCTGAAATAAATAGTCTTCTGATGTCTTCTATAATTCGCTGCATGGGGGTAAAAATAAAGTAATTTTTTTATGTCCGATGCGGTCTTTGGCCTGCCAGGAAAAGGCTGGAAAAGTTTACCACCTTTAAACGGCTGCATTTCGCTTATACGGATTATATTTGGTATACAGAGAGCTTCGCCGTCACTAAATTATTATCTTTTTATTGCCGTATTCCTATTCCGGATCCAGCACAATTTTATTTTTATAAACCTGCCGGTAAAACTGCGGGTATATTCTATCACCAAAACAGCAGCTATGAAGCTTCAAAAATCTCTTTTGCTTATTGTGATGATCGTTCTTTCTTCACAATTCCTCTTTGCACAAAAACCAACTATTTCTGGCAAGATTACTGATTCCAAAACCGGTGAGCCGCTGAGTGGTGTATCGGTAAAAAATGTTTCTTCAAAAAGCGGGGGCACCGTTACCAACAAAGACGGCCAGTTTACCATTGGTGCCGCAGCCGGCGATGTACTTGAAATAAGTTCTGTTGGTTTTAAAACCGAAACTGTAAAGGTTGGCAGCGAAACAACTATTGCGGTAAACCTAACGGTAGCCACTACAGAATTAAGTGAGGTGGTATTTGTGGGTTCACGCGGCGCTGCACGTGCAAAAATTGAAACCCCGGTACCGGTCGACATCATTAAAATAAACCAGATTGGTTTACCAACAGCCAAAATGGATCTCACGTCCGTGCTTAATTATGCCGCTCCGTCTTTTAATTATAACAAACAGAGCGGGGCAGACGGCGCAGACCATGTAGACCTGGGCACTTTAAGGGGGCTCGGCCCCGATCAGACGCTTGTGCTCATCAATGGCAAAAGAAGGCACCAGACCGCCTTTGTAGCATTGTTCGGTACCAGGGGCCGTGGCAATTCCGGTGTTGATCTAAATGCATTCCCGGAAGCAGCGGTTGACCGCATAGAAATACTGCGTGATGGCGCTTCCGCTCAATACGGTTCCGATGCCATGGCGGGTGTAATAAATATCATTCTCAAGAAAGACATTAATCACTGGACAATCAACACAGGCTGGAGCGGTTATTATGATACAAAGAACAATGCGCGGAAATTCAATGCAGGCAATCAGTATTATTCTGGCAATGCCATAGACGGTAGCACTTATTCCCTGTCTGTTAACAATGGTTTTGCCATTGGTAAAAACGGTGGATACATCAATGTATCGGCTGATTTTTTAAGACAGGGAAAGACTTACCGCCAGGCAGACACCACCAACCCGCAATTAAACAAGAATTCTCTGGTGTATATTAATAATGGCCGCAGGGCATTTGGAGACGGATCCATTACTACTGCCGGCGCTATGTACAATATGGAAATACCATTCAGCGCCAATGGCAAAACCAGTTTTTATTCTTTTGGAGGCTACAACTACAAGTCTTCTGATGCGTTTGCCTATTCGCGTAATTACAGCGCCAAGCCGGAGCGTTTCCCAACAGACGCCGGCGGCAAACTCATTTTTGTGGGCGATATCATGCGTAAGAGCAACGACGGCGAAATCTACTATAACCCGCATATACAGACGCATATCAAAGACATCTCGTTTGCAGCAGGTGTAAAAGGCGATGCCGGCAACGGATGGGGCTGGGATATCAGCAATACCATTGGCAGAAATGATTTTCATTACTATGGCGATAAAACTTTTAACGCTTCGCTGATTGGCAAATCAACTCCCAATCATTTTGACGACGGTGGTTTCAATTTTTTACAGAATACAACCAACCTCGATTTCAATAAATCCTTTAAAACGGTAGCAGAAGGACTTAACCTTGGCCTGGGTGCAGAATTCAGGTATGAGAAATATGCTATTTACAGCGGGGAAGAGCTTTCTTATAAAAACTATGATCCCAATACGGTGCAGGCCTCCGGTTCGCAGGGCTTCCCGGGTTTCAGCAATACAGATGCCGTAAACGCCAATCGCACCAATTTTGGTGTTTATGCAGATGCGGCGCTGGATATTACGAAAGAATGGCTGGTGGATGGTGCCGCGCGTTTTGAAAACTATTCAGACTTTGGGTCTGTGCTTACCGGCAAGATTGCCACGCGCTATAAATTAGCATCGAACTTTAATATCAGGGGCTCTGTCAGCACCGGCTTCCGTGCACCTTCGCTGGCACAAATTCATTTCAGCAATACGCTTACGTCGTTCAGCGGAGGCCAGCTGGTGCAATCGCTCATTGCCCCCAATACCAGTGCAATAGCAAGGGCAGCGGGCATCCCCGATTTAAAAGAAGAGACCTCCGTAAATGGCAGTCTTGGCTTTTCCTGGAAACCGGTAAAGAATTTCACCTTTACAGTAGATGGTTATATTGTTAAAGTAAAAGACCGCGTTGTACTGTCTGGTTTGTTTAGTAAAGATGATCCAACTTTGCCTCCTTCTTTTACAAACCAGTTTCCAACGGATGTATCCACTGCGCAATTTTTTGCCAATGCGGTAAGCACTACCAATACCGGTATTGACATTGTTGCCGATTATTCTGTAAAATGGCGCAGGAACAATCTTAAAATCTTATTAGCCGGTAATATTCAGCATATAAAAATTGATGATATACACATTCCGTCTGCGCTGAATGACAATAAACTGCACCGTAAAACCTTTTACAGCGATCGTGAAGAAGCGTTCTTAAAAGCATCGGCCCCCAAGGGAAAATGGTCACTGGGACTGGATTATACAAAAGACAAATTGGGCTTTGGCGCACATCTCACTTATTACGGAAAGATATTATTGCTCGGGTTTGGAGATGGCGCTGCACCCGACCCCAATGACCCCAATAGCTTCGATAACCCCAATTACTCCGGCATCAACCCAAGGGTACCATCCGATGCAGACGGTAGTGTCTACCTGCCGGAAGAGTTCAACTATAATAAAAAAGTAACTGTTGACATCTATGCCTCATATAAAATTTCAAACAAGATCAGTCTTTTTGTTGGGGCCGACAATGTATTTAATGTGCACCCCAACCTGGGTGTAAACCCATTGGCGAAAGGATATGCGCAAGACAATGAAAGCGGCGGCCCGTGGGATTCTGTACAGATGGGCTTTAACGGCAGAAGGCTGTTTGGCAAGCTGGCATTTAATTTCTGATAAAAAAATTGATAGCAATAAAAAAGCCGGAACAATGTTCCCGGCTTTTTTATTTACTTCCTGCCTGTTATATTATTTTACAGTAGCGCTGTATAAATCATTTTTGATAGCATAAATGATAATACCCGCCGTATTTTTTGCATTCATTTTCTCCAGCATTTTCATGCGAAGGCCTTCTACGGTGCGTACGCTTAAAAAAACTTTTGCAGCAATTTCTTTATTGGTTAGCCCATCGCAGATGTATACAATAATTTCTTTTTCCCGGTCGGTAAATTCTGGTTTTACCTGGTGCTTATATGGATTGAATTTACTCCTGGCAACCATTTGTGCCAGTTTGTGCGATGTATGTTTGCAATAATAAGGTTCGTTGTTATAAACAGATTTCACTGCATCCACCATTTCATGTTTATCGGCATTTTTAAGCAGGTATCCTTTAGCGCCTGCTTCCAGCATATCCACAATGAGGTCGTCTTCATCAAACATGGTGAGGGCAATAATACCGATGGTGGGATAATGTTCTGTAATATGTTTGGCGGCGGCGGTGCCATCCATCCGGGGCATTTTGATATCCGTTATTACAACATCCGGTTTCAGCAGTTTAATTTGTTCTATCAATTCTCTGCCGTCTTCGGCCTCGGCCAGTAAATCAATTTCGGGTTGTTTTTGCAACATCAGCCGCAGGCCATCCCGGAAGATTTCGTGGTCATCTGCAATGATTACTTTGATGGTTCCATATGTATCCATAAGCAAGGTTTCTATAATGGTATCTCGATAGTGTAGGCAGTACCCTTATCCGGGGTAGAAACGCAGTTAAATTCACCTCCCATCACTTCTGTCCGGCTCTGCAAATTACGAAGTCCCAGCCCGGAATTGTCACGAATTTTGGAAAAATAGTCAAAACCTACCCCGTTGTCGGCTGTCATAAGGAAAAGCCGGTCGTTTTGAATGCTTATTTTGATGATGAGCATGGAAGCTTTTGCGTGTTTGAGGGTGTTGTGCGTTATCTCCTGCACCATGCGGTACAGGTTTATTTCTTTATCCTGTGAGAGTTGCAATTCCTGTTCGCAGATGAATTTCACGGGCAGTTTATAAACATCCTGACTATTGTCTATAAATTCTACAATGGCATTTTTCAACCCTTTGCGCAGTAAAGTATTGGGCATAAGGTCATTTGAAATTTCGCGGAGTTTGGTTATGATACTATCTATGTACTGGCTCGATTTGCCGATAATGTGCATGTCTCCCGGATCGGTTGTTTCCAGGTTATTAATCTGCAGTTTTACTGCAGACAGCAATGGCCCCAGTTCATCATGCAGGTCTGCGGCAATCCGCTTTCGTTCATTTTCCAGTGTATCTATTTCTGCCTGAATTCTTTCTTTATGCATACGCAGGCTGCGCCGCTGGTAGCGGATTGCGGTAATGATAAAGTAGGATATAACAATACCTACAATTATTACTACGGCAATAAGAGAGTCGTAATATTCTTTTTCCGGGGTATCCATATTACTGCGACTGCATACAAAAGGTTAACCAAAAGATTTGAGTACGTATTAATGAGTTGTAAATTGTCTTTAAATGATTTGCTGACGTGTTTTAGTACGCCGGTCGACAAATCGGTAGCCCTGGTGAGAATAAAAAATGAATAAAAGATGATGATGCCGATACAAATCCAGAAGCGGGCATTTGTAAAAATATTGATGCGCTGGTGCACCACTATTTTATTAAATGTAGTAACGCTGAAAAAAATGAGCGCGGCAGAATAAATGAGCAGGAAAAGGTTATTCATGTGTTGAAAGCCAGTCACAAAAAAACTGGTGTATGCCCAAACGGCACTTGTACCGGCAATGATTAGCAGGAAAATTTTCCTATTGCCGTTGAAAAGCCCCCAATTATGAAACAACCAGGCAAACAGGCAGAAATCTACCAGGGAAAATATATTCACCGATTTGATTACGTTGGTTGAATGATTCAAAAGTTTAATGATGATTTCAACCAGTAGCACCGCAAGCAAATTGTATATAAAGGGATAGTAAGCGGTGTCAATAACTTTCCATCTTACTATCCCCAGTATTAGTGGAAAAACGATGCTCATGCTCAGTATAAACTCTAGACCAGGGTTCATGTATTGGCTTGGCGCTTGATTAAATAATCAGTCTGTTGTTTTCTCTTGTTGATGCTCTTAGTTCTCGGTTGGTTGCTCATGGCAGCACTGGCCATATTCAAGTCCTACTTCGTCTTGTGTAAGACGGGTGCCAGCCTTGCTGCTACTGCGGTTAAAGTACAGGTCTTTGCCCTGGCTGTCGGTACCTACTAATATCAGCCGCAGGTCTTTTTTACGCGTGCTGCCTTCTGTAATACCGTAATAAATGCGGATGCCAACGCATTTTGGGTCTTTTAACAGCTCCAGCAGGGCAGTTTTATTAAACCCTTCTGATTTGGTGATGAAGATATCGGGGTTTCTGGCGGTGAGGCTGTCGGCATTAAAAGTCCGCCGGAACTTCATGATTTCGCTTTTAGGAATATAGTGCTCAATCTTTGCCAGGCCGGATGTGTCTGGCAGGTTGGGTATGAAAACGCCACTGTCGTACCCTTTGCCGCCCCCTCCTGCACCATTGTTACAGGAAGAAACAAGGAACAAAGCGGCAACGAAAAATGCGGTAAGGGCGATAAAGACGGGGGAAGCAGGCTTTTTAATCTTAGACATAACGGTAGTTTTAAAGTTAATATTCCCTAAAAATAACCTGACCCCCGGGCTTGCCGATACGTAGATCTACCTAAATTGTTCAGTGTTGTTACCTGTAACTTTCAGTAATAAAATCCTTGTGGAATAATTTTAAATTGCGCAACTTTGAAAAAGCATAACGGCAATCGCCCTGGCTGTTATAAAAGTCTCTAACCCACCCGTTGAAAAGTATTCGTCAGTTAGTAAACCTTTAAAATTTTCTTTATGAGACATCAATCACCTGCCGCCCCAAGAAGAAGTTCGGCTAAAACTGTTACGCCGGAATACCTGCGTACTTCTTTAAAACCTGTGATGGGAGATTCCATTGAAGTAATGGAAGTGTATTACAGGGAACGCATACAATCTTTTAACACTATGCTGGAGCACCTGAATGTCCTGGACGATGCTCCTGAAATTGAATTTTTATGCCGCGAGATCATCGAAGGCCGCGCCATGTTACTGAAACTGGCTTCCAAGAAAAAATATTCTGCCTGATTTGAAAACGATAACCCTTTTGAAACGCTTGCCAATATAAGATTACTTCCCTTTAACCATTATCTCTGACGCGCCCGGTTTTATAGACCGGGCGCGTTGTTTTTGAGGAATTTAGGTATAAAGCTACTGAGCAGTAAATGGCATTTCATCATACGTTCTGCCGCCTAGTTGACGCCCACTTTTCTTTTTGTTTATGCCACCCCATTGTTTAAAGAAAAAAGCCACTCCTTGCTCAGCACATTGCTGCCGGATGTCCCAAACCCACCATTCCTGCATAGGCCTTGCTTTCCGACCACTTTCACCCCCTGTAATTATCCAATCAATATTGTCAAGATTCAATTCCGGCAATGCGCCAATAAGTGGTTCGCAGGATAGGAATTTGGTTTTGGCATTTGTCTTGCGTAAAAAATCGATTCTGTCCACAACTCTTACATCTTCCACTGAAACTCCCATCCAGATATTGTCCGTCCATGTCAATTGTTCATGTAATTCAAAAAGCCGATCCGCCCGTTTAGTTAATACCTGGTAGGTATGCTGTAGGGTGTTGTTCATAACAGCAAATACCTTTTTGATAAAATTCAAAGAGACCAATGGATGAAACAGATCGCTCATGGAATTTACAAATACTATTTTGGAACCTTTCCATGAATAAGGAATTTCTACAGCATCATCGTGCATCCGAACTTCAAATCCATCTTTGTACTTCTCAATCCCCATAGCATGAAGGCGCCGGCTCATTACTTCCGCATAACAATACTTGCAACCTGCTGAGATTTTTGTGCAGCCTGTGGTCGGGTTCCAGGTCATCTCTGTCCATTCGATGGAGGATTGGGACATTATAATTTATATTTTGGTTTAACAATGTCATTGGCAATTCCTAATGCAGCAGCATTATTTGTTGCCATCATAAAATGGTACATTATTGAATTAGAAGAATTTCGCATAACAAAAGGATCTGATACAAATTTAAATACAGTAAGTAACCGTTCTTTATAAAGCTTATGAATCTTAGCAACCGAATTATTCTCTTTGTATTCAATTGTTAAATCCTCGTCAAAAACTGTTTTTTGTATAACAGATTTATAAAATATTTTCCTTATTTCTTCGCGATGCAAACCAAGAAACTTTTCCAATTTGGAATACCAAGAATCGGAAATATTCCCATCATTAACCAACATCCTGTTTACTCCGATTCCGGTTGGAACTAATATCCAAAGGTCAATACCAAGGCCTCTAAGACTCTCGACAGAATGCCAATCTACCGACATTCCAAATGGATCTATAAAGGCCAGCACCCTAAAATATTTATTATTTGTTAAAAAATTTGCCATGTCTAACAACTTTTTATTACAATCCTGATTTATGACATAGCATTTATCTTTTCTATCTTTAAAATTTTCTACAATTTTCGCCTTTAGTTCCTTTTTATTTCGTTCATTTTTTTCAACAAAGTAATATAGATCAAAATCTTTAGGCTCTACAATTTCCATAATCCTCACCGCAGCACCTTTTATTGTTTCGATTTCATTATCATCATCTCTGGAAATATCACCAGAACCTGCAAATCCATCAAAATACATGGTTTTGAACTGAGGATATTTATTCATAATAATAAGATATGCTTTTGCATATCCCACTATCATTTCTATTTTTTGCTCCGTCCAGTTCCCGCCAAATGGATTCATAGTATAAAGGTTTCAATCAGCTAATATAACATTTCAAAACAACTTCCCCTGTTCACCCGGCCTCCGGAATATACCGGTATTCAAACTCCATTCTTCGGCATTCATACCGTATAATTTTCCATATTTTTTATACTGTTGGGCCACCATTTGCGCAATACTGCCTTCGCCGCGCATGCGTACACCCCAGCGGGTATCATTTACTTTTCCATCGTGACTTTGCTCTATCAAATGCCAGACTTTATCGGCCCTGTCGGGAAAGTTTTTGTACAGCCAGTCGTGAAATAACAATTTAATAGCCCCATTTAAACGGATAAAGGTATAGGCAGTAAAGGTTGCGCCATTGTCGCGCGCTGCTTTCATGATACGTTGCATTTCGTGCTCGTTCAGTCCGGGTATCATTGGTCCCATCATTACACCCATTCTCACCCCTGCACTGCTCAGCTCCTGGATTACTTTTAACTTTTGTTTGGCGGTGGTGGTACGCGGCTCCATGACGCGGCGCAGGTCTTCATTAAAAGAAGTGATGGACACCATAGCCGATACCAGTTGCTTTTTGGCCATCTCCTGCAATACATCTTTGTCTTTCAGTATCCAGGAATTTTTTGTAAGAATGCCCACCGGCTGGTTGAATTCATTGCAAACTTCCAGCAGCCCGCGCGTGAGCCGGTATTGCTGTTCGGCCGGTTGGTAACAATCGGTATTGCCGCTGAGCATGATGGGCGCACAATTCCATTTTGGGTGCATCAAAAATTTGCGCAATAGCTGGGGTGCATTTTTTTTAACGATAATCTTTTGTTCAAAATCAAGGCCGGCGCTGTATCCCCAGTATTCATGCACATTGCGTGCATAGCAATAGATACAACCGTGTTCGCAACCTGCATAGGGGTTCATGCTGTAACTCATGCCTACATCAGGACTTTCCACTTTGTTTACAATCGTTTTTGATTCCTGTTCCAGGTATTGGGTAGGCACCGTAGCCTCCTCCCAATCGTCTATACCTTCAATATGTTCCCGGGTAGTTTCTGTTTTCAGGAAACGGTTCCTTGTATTGATTTGGGCGCCCCGGCCGGCGTGATACTGCGCGCTTTCATCTTTTTGTTGTACGGACACTTTATAGTGATCCTGCTGTAATTTTTCTGACATAAAAATTGAATGGTTTGCTGTTGGAAAATGTTGAACCACGGAGACAGAAAGACAGGGAGACACTGATTGATGAATGAACGCATACTTCCGCTCAGGAAGACTATTGCGCTTAATGCTAGCACCTGATAAAAAATTGTGACCTGCAATATTGAAAACCCACGGAGACAGGAAGAAATGAATGAGGCTTTTATTATCGCCCTATAATATTAATACAGGAGACTGCTGCACAAGTTTTATAATTATATATATACTGCTTAAGCAATTTTTTGCAAAAAGGATTTCTTTGCTTTTTTTAATTCTTATTTTAATTTTTTACTTACCCCGCCTTTAACATGGATTCGCACCAGCTAATTATTAATCATTCGCCTGATACCATTTTTCATTAAGGGTGCATGAAAATTCAAAATATAGCCGAGCCTTTTACCCGTAAGCCTCAAATAACTTAGTAATTGCGACTCCCAGGCAGGTTGATAATTCTGCTGAACTTTAAATTCAATAATGATTGCATCATCTATTATTATATCCAACCGCAGACCGTCTTCAATAACCAGTTCTTCATACTTCAACGCAATATATTGTTGTCGCACGAACGGGATACTTCTTTTTTCCAACTCATGGCAAAAACATTTTTCGTACACCCACTTCAATAAACCCGGACCTAACTTCCTGTGTACAGCTATCGCAATATTGACCACCTGTTCCGTTAACCATTTTTCACGTTCCGTTATCGGGCTAAATACAATTGCCGTCTTCACTGGTATCATACATCATTTATTTATGCCAAACAATCATCCTGCTTTGTTACTTTCCAAATGGAAATTCAAAAGTCAAAATTTAAAATTTAAAAACTTTTGCAATTACATTAAGTCTAAACAGAAAAAAGCATTCCCGCTTAAAACAAATCAGACATCCTGCATCAGCTATTTCTCTCTGGTGTCTAAAAGAACAAAAAAATACAACTATCCCTCTCTGGCTCGTTTTTCTCTCTCATAGTTCTCAGAACCATTTTTTCTCTTTCTCTCTAAGCTATTCTTATACTTCCCAGACCTCTTAAACCTTCCTGCGCTAACCCCCAAACAATTCGCCCTGTTTTGTATTTACCGGTAAATTCATAAATTCAATCCTTTTCAATATCTGGTAATTTTGATCTCCACCAACCTGCCTTCTCAACAGCAACATGCTGTCTGCAATAAAGCGACCAGTAAAATGTTTCCGGCTGTATTCAAGCCAGCCTTTTTCATATTGCCAGGGAAGCAGTTTCCTGGCAATATTAATATTCGGTTCATCTATAAAATGCGGCTTATTGTCGTTATTCAATTTCATCAGTTGCTGAAATGGACGCAACTCTTTTACCAGGTTGCGCACGGGTTCCTTGGTAGTAACATTTATAAAAATACTATGGGAGGGAAAACTGCCGAAATCTTTCAGCTCCACTTTAAACGGGTGATAACCCATTCCCACGGTCTTCAGCCGGTTGATAATCCTTTCTTCCATCATGGCGTACTGCCAAAAATTTACCAGTGCAATATGCGGTTTGCCCCAACGGCTGCTAGCCGCCTGGTAGGTGCTATAGAAATCTTCTTTTACCTCTTTTATTTTATTTCGCAGTTCTTCATGCGGATTAAGCACCAGCAGGTACTCATTTATTTTATAACCGGGCAATGTCAATGCTGATGGTTTCATAATACTTATTTTTAAGTCTTTTTAAGTCATATATATATTATTATCAGGCCACACAACTGAACTCATCATTTCCGGCCGGTAACAACCGGAATATTTGTACGGTTTTGCAGATATCAAACGGGTTACTGCGCCGCAGCAGCAACAATTCCTCTATCCGGAAAGATGCATGAAATATTTTCCTCGCATAATCGGCCATGGCTTTGTTGTATACCTGCTCCGGCAATTGTTGCGCAATGCTCAGGTGTGGCCTGGTGTGCAACTTTAGCGGAGGACAATCGGAAGCCCTGATAAACTCATCTACCGGCTGCAACTTCTTTCTTATCAGCAGAAAGGGTTGCGGATCCTGCACACGCAGGAAAATGGTATCCGGCGGAAACCCACTGTAATTGTTCAGTGTAACGGAAAAACTCGGCTGCGCTCCAAAAATGCGTTGCATCCACCTTATAATAGTAGGTTCCATGGCCTCGTTTGCAAAAAAACTGGCCACCATAATATTTGGACTGGCAGTTATCGGCAATGTTTTGCCATAGGTCTCCGAAAAAGACGCTTTTTCCTCCATAATCCTGGTATTCACGCCATTGTCCGGACGACCTGCCAGCACATACTCAAACAATGCATTGGCGGGCCAGTTGCCCCCGGCTGATTTTTGGAAAAGCGTCTGCATAAAAAACTTGTAGTGATTAAATAATTAGCATAAATTTACTAAATTAATTAGTATATAAAAAATCTTTTTTAACCCTTTGTTTTCCGCCTTATTTTTTGCAGTAAGGGGCGGTGAAATAATATAAAATAAATATATATGGCAGAAGACCTGTTTTTTGGCTCCGCTTACAAAGGTTCCAAACAATTTAATCAGCACCATATTAAAACTGCAGACGCCACCGGTTTTGGGGCTGCCGCCGATGATTATGCCGAAAGGGGCATCGATTTAAATGAACAACTGATTGCCAATAAACCAGCTACCTTTTTTATGCGGATGCGCGGCGATGCTATGATTGGCGCAGGCATTCATGATGGCGATATTGTAATCGTGGACCGATCGTTGAAAGCGGCCAGCGGAAAAGTTGTTGTTGCAGTTCTCAATGGCGAAATGCTCATCCGCAGGCTCGAAAAAACGTTTAATAAAATCCGGTTACTCCCGGAAAACATTAAATTATCGCCCATAGAAGTAGATACCAGCAGCAGTGAGTTCGCGATCTGGGGCGTTGTAACCTACTCAATCCACAGCCCGGGTTAATTAGCCACAGAGGTAAAAGAGGTTTTTCACAGAGTACAAGAGGCGTACAAGCCAAAAAGAGAAAAAATATAGTCGTGGAAGAGTTGAACCAGTTAAGTCAGCAAATATTAAAATATGCTTTTAAAGTTCATACTGAATTGGGGCCAGGCTTATTGGAATCGTCGTATAAAGAATGTTTATATTATTTGCTAAATAAAAATGGTCTTTATACAGAAAAAGAAAAACCGATGCCTCTTTTGTTCGAAGACATTAAAATGGAAATAGGCTACAGGGTGGATCTTCTGGTAGACCACAGAATAATTGTAGAAGTAAAAGCAGTTGAATCGTTTTCACTTATTCATACAGCGCAGGTGCTTACCTACTTGAAATTATCTGGCTGCAAACTTGGTTTATTATTAAATTTTCAGACAGCCCACTTAAAAAATGGAATAAAGCGTTTGGTTTTATAATATTTAATAACTACCTCTTGTACTCTGTGAAAAACCTCTTTTTCCTCTGTGGCAAAAAAAATCAACCTCAATGAATGCCAGTGAAAAAAATAAACAGCCCGATCTAAGTCTCCCCTTTAGGGGGACAGGGGGTTCTGGGACAGGGGGTCTCAAAGCCATCGTTGACTGCAACAGCTTTTATTGTTCTGCAGAACGCGTGTTCAGGCCCGATCTCTGGAATAAACCAGTAGTAGTCCTAAGCAACAATGACGGCTGTATCATTTCGCGGAGCGATGAAGCAAAAGCATTTGGCGTAGGGATGGCCGGTCCTTACTTCCAGGCAAAACCACTTATTGAAAAACACCAGATAGAAGTATTCTCTTCCAACTATAATCTCTATGGAGATATGAGCATGCGCGTAATGGATACACTGCGCACCCTGTCGCCTTCCGTAGAAGTATATTCCGTGGATGAAGCATTTCTGGATCTTGCACACATTGCACCGGAAGATATAAACGCCTACAGCCTTCATATAAAAGAAACCGTTGAACAATGGACCGGTATTTCAGTTTCTATTGGCGTGGCCCCCAGCAAAACGCTCGCGAAAATGGCCAACAACCTCGCCAAGAAAAATAAGAAAGCCACCAACTGCATATACGTTCTCGGTTCCGAAAAAGAACAGCGCCAGGCTCTGCAGCAAACCCGGGTTAGCGGTATCTGGGGTATCGGTGGCGCCTATGCCGTAAAGCTTATCAATATGGGTATCATCAGCGCCTGGGATCTGCGCAATATGAGCGAAGAATGGGCACACAAACATTTAGGCGGCGTAGTGGGTACAAGGCTTATAAAGGAATTAAAAGGCGAGCCCTGTATTGATATGAAAAATCCGTTGGAAATAAAAAAAATGATAGCCACCACCCGTATGTTTGGAGAACCGGTTAATAATATTACCGATATAAAAGAAGCGGTGGCCACCTACACGTCGAGGGCAGCAGAAAAATTACGCCGTCAGCAAAGTGCTGCAGGCACCATTAGCGTATTCATAGTAGCGCGCGAACAGGACCACAACGCAAACTTTAACCGCGGCGCTACCATCAGCAGTAGTATTACCCTGCCTGCAGCCACCTCCATTACCAATGAACTCATTAAACCGGCTGTTCAACTGGTAGATCGGTTATACGAGACCGGTACGTACTATAAAAAAGCAGGGGTTATGCTGGGTGGATTGGTGCCAGACAGCTCCATACAGGCTAATATGTTCTTACCGGATACCAAAAACAATGGCCGGATGCTGATGGGCATGATAGACAATGTGAACTTTAGTATGCGCGATGATGTGCTGAAATTTGCCACCTCCGGCACCACCCGCAACTGGAAGATGCGGCAGGAACTGCGCAGCCCAAGGTATACCTCCCGCTGGGATGAATTGTATGAAGTGAGTTGAGATCAATACCAACTCAAGAGAAAAATCATTGTATTAAAATCCACTTATTGTTGTACAATATACTTGATACCAGTTATAGAAGTACGTTTGAATCCGCCCGGTTCCGTAAATTCTATTTTAACTGGTATAGTATAGTTGCCGGGGCGGGAATCTACTTTTATCTTATAGACTGCTTTGGCGTCCGAATTTATCGGAATTTCTTTCCCCTGTATGATTATTTTTGGTTTTACTGCTTCACTAAAGCTACCAACACCATCAGTGATTTCCAACATTTGGCCAGCTTTAAGGTAGCTGCTGTTTTGCGAAATCAATTCTCCGTATCTAAAATATGCGTTATTAACAGCAGTTGTCAAAACGTCGAAATAACGCAAGATCTGATTTTCAGCATAGAGTGCATCATTTTGTATTTTCTGCAACATTGTAAGCGCGCCTGAATAAGTAGTATTGTTAAAATAGTCTTTGAAATTGTTTTCACCGATTCCTAACGGTTGCTTTTCATTAATTTCTTGTCCCGCATCATTGAATATATCTGTTTGCAATTTTTGTTTGAAACCTTCAAGGTCTTGTTGACCAAATGGAGGCCCTGGTGAGCGTTTGCGGGTCTTGTAGCTTTTGCTCCATTCTACTATAAAATTCTTTATTGGCATACGTGATGACCAAATTTGATTTAACAAGGCAATGATACAACGCCTTAAACTGAATATCATTGTTGTTGCTATTACATGACAATAGACATGGAAAATATAAAATCAGCAATAATCTTATTTTATTCATAGCAAGAACCTTTGCCTCAAGATACCCATTGCTGTTTATTTTAAAAACCTTTCCCATAAAATGTTGCGTTAATACTTTATATTTATTTTCTCCAAAACAACCAGCATGAGAAAGGCATTCGTATTTATAACCCTGCTATTTTTTTTCGCCATTGCATCCGCGCAAAAAACAATCGCCGTTAAATGCGGACAGCTTTTTGATACCCGCAGCGGACAATTGCGCAGCAACCAGGTAATATTGATAAAAGGCAATCTGGTTGAAAACATTGTAGCTGCAGCAGATTTCAAACAAAAAACAGACAGTGTAATTGATCTATCCGCCTATTATGTGCTACCGGGCTTAATTGATTGTCATACCCATGTTTTACTGCAGGGCGATATCACCAGCGAAGATTACGACGTACAAATATTAAAAGAATCCATCCCGTACAGGACTTTGCGCGCATCGCGCAGCGCAAAGCTGGCGCTTAATTATGGCTTCACCACCATCCGCGACCTCGAAACCGAAGGCGCTATGTATGCAGACACAGATGTAAAAAAAGCAATCAATAACCAGGTTATTCCAGGCCCTCGCATGTTTGTGGCCACACGATCCATTAACTCGGCAGGGCATTACCCTGTTAGTCCAAAAGATTATAACTGGGAACTGGATTGGCCAAAAGGCGTACAGGAAATCAATGGCGCAGATGAAGCCCGGAAAGCCGTACGTGAACAATTAGCGCATGGAGCCGATTGGATAAAAATTTATGCAGACAGGGGCTATTACAGGTTGCCCGATGGAAGCTACCGCAGCCGCCCCAATTTTACCACCGAAGAAATTATGGCCATCGGCGATGAGACAACCCGCTCCGGCAAAAAATTAGCCGCCCACGCCGTTACCAGGGACGGCATCATTGCCGCTATCAACGCCGGCGCCGCCACCATTGAACACGGATTTGGCATGGATGATGAATGCGTGCAGCTGATGGTAAAGAAAAATATATATTGGTGCCCTACTATTTATGTGTGCGATTATGTAGCCGAAGGCCGGGCTAAACTGGGCTCGCCCATGAATAAGTATTTTATGGAGACCATGCCCGCAGTTTTTAAAAAGGCAATGAATGCAGGAATTAAGATTGCCTACGGTACCGATATCGGCGGTTATAGCTGGGATGAGCCGCAGGCAAAAGATTTTGAATACTTGGTAAAATATGGAATGACCAATGTGCAGGCCATCCAGTCAGCCACCACCGTGGCGGCGCAATTACTGGATATGGAAGGAAAGATTGGAGAGCTAAAACCGGGCGCTTTTGCAGATATCATTGCCATGAAGAAAGATCCGCTGAAAGATATAAAAGCATTGGAAAATGTGCAGTGGGTGATGAAAGATGGTGTGGTGTATAAAAACGCAGACCGCTGATTTTGGTGATGGCGGTGATTGATATGATTTTCTTTGCCGGTTTTAGACTTCCGATGTCTTATTTGATATGATTTTTTTTGCCGGTTTTAAACCACCGGAGTCTATTCGCGATCTCAGAAAAAAGTCTTCCAGGCTCAGCCCTGAAAGGGCGTAATTTCAAAACCCCGGGTGCAACCCGGGGTAAAATGATACTTTGTGGTTGATGAAAGTTGCTGTGGTATATAAAAACGCAGACCGCTGATTTTGGTGATGGCGGTAATTGATATGATTTTCTTTGCTGGTTTTAAACTACCGGAGTCTTATTCGCGATCTCAAAAAAAAAGTCTTCCATGCCCAGCCCTGAAAGGGCGTAATTTCAAAACCCCGGGTGCAACCCGGGGTAAAATGATACGTTGTGGTCGCGCCCTGAAGGGGCGCAGCAACCGGTCTTTCAGACTTCAGTAGTTCGCATTTAACTATCCCGCCGCACCAGCACAAAAAATCATACTTCTCATAAAAACCCTACAAATCTGCGTTCCACACCCGCCAACTGCGGGCATTTCGCCGGTCCGGACAGGCGTTTCACCGGAAATACGCGAAAATTCCTTCCTCTTTAAAATATAATATCTTGCCGCCCGTCTACCTCTTTATACATGGAGGAGCTATTGACGATACCGGCAGACATGACAACAGAGCAGAAACGCAATATCACCCGCGTCATCAACGACTACAGCAGGCGCCTGCTGGGCTTTATACGCAAACGCGTTAACAATGAGGCCGATGCGGAAGATATTTTGCAGGACGTGTTCTACCAGTTTATAGGCAATACCCAACCAATAGAACAGGTAACAGCCTGGTTGTTTACTGTAGCCCGTAACAAGATTACCGATAAACAACGCAAAAAGAAGCCGGAAGCGCTGGAAGATTTATACGCAAGCGCAGAAGAGGATGTGGCATTTGACTGGACGGAAATTTTCTTTGATGACACCGATAACCCTGAAACATCTTATTTGCGGAATTTATTTTGGGAAGCGCTGGACAATGCATTGAATGAACTGCCGGCAGAACAGCGGGAAGTATTTGTAATGAATGAAATAGAAGGTATTCCCTTTAAAGACATTTCCGAAAAAACCGGCCAGCCAGTAAACACCCTGTTGTCGAGAAAACGGTATGCGGTATTGCACCTGCGCGACAGGCTCAGTGTATTGAAAGACGAATTATTAAATTATTAAAATAAAAAAAATGAGAAAGGAATTTGTAATGAAAAAGATCATTGCCATTGTGGTATTTGTCTTTGCATTCATTGTAGGGTTAAGCTTTGCCGTAATGGCGCTGTGGAACAATATTCTTGCGGAAGTACTGCATGTGGGCACCATTACATTCTGGCAGGCACTCGGCATATTTGCCCTTGCTAAAATATTATTCGGTGGGTTCCCCGGGCCGCGTGGCAGATGGGGAGGCGGACCAGGAAGATGGAAACAGCATATGGCTGAAGGCATGAAAGAAAAATGGATAAACATGACGCCCGAAGAAAGAGAAAAGTTTAAGCAGGAGTGGAAAAGCCGTTGCAGTGGCGGATGGAGAAGGCCGTCACCAGAACAAACCAATGTAGCCGAGTAAGAAAATAATGTTGCCGTTTTAAAAAGCTAATTTGAACAACAGATTGATAGCCAGGGATGCGTTCAGGGCTGACAAGCCTTTTGAAACATCGTAACATACCTATTTTCTCTCCCCAGCCCAACAACAATAGAAACCCCGCATCGTTTGCCTGCCTGCACCATAGATTGAATTCCGTTTGACCGGAGGACCGTACGGGCATTAAAAAAATCAAAACCTTGATGTATGACAATACTCGTTTTTAAAACCGATGTACGCAACAGGAAAAAAGTCAGTGCACTGGCTGTACACCTGCAAAATATACAGGGCATTATAAAATGGAATGTGGATTTAAAGGATGTGGACAAAGTGCTGCGTGTTGAATGCGCCAGCGTTCCGCCAACCCTCATCGAAAAAAGCCTGCGGCAGGCAGGTTATTTCTGCGAAGAATTACAATGAAACAATTAATACGATAATTAATAAGATAATTAAAACGAAAGGCTATGATACTGATAAGCATTATTACATGGATGATCAATAAGTTCAAAAAAACAGAAAAGGAAAATCCCTATCTTATTTTCTGATATTATTTACTCAGGACGGCCGGGGCCCCGGCTGCTTCCTTAACCACTGCTTCGCCCGTTGTATTTTGTTTGTTACCATATTCGCTGATCAGTTCGGCTACCAGCGCGGTCCAACCCGTTTGGTGATTAGCGCCCAGGCCCTTGCCACTGTCTCCGTGGAAATACTCATAAAACAATACCAGGTGTTCATTGCCGGGTTGCTGGTAAAACCAGTTGTATTCTCCGTACAGGCGGCGTTTGCCCGTTGCATCTTTTTCAAATAAAGAAATTACGCGGCGGGTAAGTTCATCCGCTACGGCATCTAAATTCATTTTTTTGCCGGAACCGGTAGGATATTCCACCAGCAGGTTATCGCCATAGAACTCACCGTATTTGCGAATAGATTGTATGATCAGGAAATTGATGGGTATCCACACCGGTCCGCGCCAGTTGCTGTTACCGCCAAACATATCGGAGGTAGAATCGCCCGGATCATAATGAATGCTGTATACAATACCTTCTACTGTTACTGAATAAGGATGGTCTTCATGGTATTTCGATAATGCCCGCACGCCGCCGTCCGACAAAAAGCCCTGTTCATCCAGTATCCTTACCAGCAATGCTTCCAGCCTTTCTTTGGGCACCAGCGACAAAAGCAGTTCTTCGCCATCGCCTCTTTCTTCATTGGGCCAGAATTTTTTATTCTTTTTACGGTACTGTTCAAACCAGGTGATCCGTTTTTTAAAATCCTGCAGTTTATTCAATACCTTTTTGCTGATGGTAGAAACAGCATACAATGAAGTAAGACCAACAATGGACTGAATGCGCAACGGCAACGGGTCGGCGCCGGTTACGCACAATACATCATAGAAAAATTTGTCTTCATCGTTCCAGAGGCCGTGTTCGTTGAGGGCTTCTGCAACGAGTACAAAGTGTTCAAAGAATTTAGTGGCGGTATCTTCAAAGGCATCATCATGCATGGCTATTTCAAGGGCAATATCCATCATGTCGAGCGCATAGGTACCCATCCAGCTGGTACCGTCGGCCTGTTCCAGTTGCATCTCGCCGGAAAAATGGAAACTGCGGTTAAACACACCGATGTTATCCAGTCCCAAAAACCCGCCTTCAAATATATTGTTGCCGTTTACGTCTTTGCGGTTTATCCACCATGTAAAATTGATCAGCAGCTTTTGAAATACTTTTTTAAGGAAGACAATATCGCCTACACCGCCTTTTTGTTTTTTCTCAATATTGTACACTTGCATGGCGGCCCATGCCTGTACAGGCGGGTTAACATCGCTGAAATTCCATTCATAGGCGGGCAGCTGTCCATCTGGTTTCATGTACCATTCGCGCATGATCAGCAGCATCTGGTGCTTGGCAAAAGTGGGATCGGCTACTGCCATGGAGATACATTGAAAAGCCAGGTCCCACGCTGCATACCAGGGGTACTCCCATTTATCGGGCATGGAAATGATGTCCTGATTTTTAAGGTGTTTCCAGTCGTTGTTGCGGCCTGTCATTTTACCAACGCTCACCTGTGTAATGCCATCATCTGTTGCCAGCCATCGCTCCACATCAAAATGATAATATTGTTTGCTCCATAAAAGTCCGGCCAGTGCCTGCCGTTGAATATTTGCCATGTCTTCGCTCATGCCTTTCGGCAGTATGGCTGCATAATAATCATTGGCTTCTTCCTTTCTTGTTTTGAATATTTTTTCAAAGCCGCTTACAAATGCGTTGTCCATGTCTTTATTGCTAAGGCGGCAATAAATGGTTTTAGTAGCGCAGGCGGCTATTCTCATTTTATAGACTGCGGCAAATTTGGTCCCCGATTTTTTATTACGGAGTGCGGGCAGGTTTTCGCCTTTTATAATGGCATCATGAAAAGCATCTTTTACAAAAACGCTTTCATTGGGAATATTGATTATTTTCTGTGTATTGGTTTCGTTCTCTGTAAAGAACCGGTCGCTTGGCGGTTGAAAATAAAAAAAGTAATTGTCCAGCCGCTCGTGTTCGGCCCTTACAGAAGTTTTGCCGGTAGCGGTGAGCACCGGTTTTTTATCCAGGCCACCGTAGTTCCAGCGGTTATAAAACCATAGTGTAGGCAATACCGTTATCTCGGCGGCTTTGGAATAACGGTTGGTGATATCGATCTTAATAAAAATATCCTGTACGCCCTGTTTGGCGTAGGTGACCATTACATCAAAATACTGGTTATTGTCGAAGATGCCGGTATCGAGTATTTCATATTCCGGCTCATTTTTGCCGCGCTTGCGGTTTTCATCTTTTAATTTATCATATGGAAAAGCCTGTTGCGGATATTTGTACAGGAATTCCATATAAGAATGGGTAGGAATATTGTCTAAATAATAATAGAGTTCTTTTACATCTTCGCCGTGGTTGCCCTGGCTGTTGCCAAGGCCAAAAAGACGTTCCTTTAAAATGGGATCTTTCCCATTCCAGAGCGCTACGGCAAAACAAAGATTTTGAAAATAATCGGCTATTCCCGCCAGTCCGTCTTCGCCCCAGCGGTATACCCTGCTATGGGCATGATCAAAAGGAAAATAATGCCAGGCATCCCCATTTGAACTATAATCTTCGCGAACGGTGCCCCACTGGCGTTCACTGAGGTAAGGTCCCCACTGTACCAATGGTATATCCCGGGTTGCGTTTACTGCAAGGCGTTGGTGTTCTGCTGTCATGCTGCTGTTTTAATACAAACAAAGGCGCAAAAGGCCGGCAACCGGGCAATATGCCATCACTGAAAATAGCACTATTGCGGTAAAGAACCAACAATAAAACCCGATATGGGTTTTTAAAAGCGGTAACATTTAACTGGTTCAATATCCTTTTGCAACAAACATTGCTGTAACAGAAAATAAATAATAAAACGCGAATTTAATTAATAAGCGGCAATAGCTGCAGTCAATTTGAGCGATTGCGGGCTATTGATACTTCTTCATTAAATCGAATAATATTTTTTTATCGGTGTCAGTAATGATTTTTGAAGAATCCGTTTGAATAAAATGAAGTTTAAATGAATACACAGCAGAGGCGCTGTCCTGTATATTATACCCTATTATACGCAACGCCTGCATGGCGCTAAAATTATCCGGCACCTGCACATTGGTGGTATCATACCAAAGCCCGAAACCGTTGGTGGCCAGTTGCTGCCACGGAAAATTACGGTTGGGATCTACTTTTCTGCCGGGTGCTATATCCGCATGCCCAATAAAATTGGCCGGGGGGATATTATATTCTTTTTTTAGCATGCCCAGCAAACGCAGTAAACTGTTTACCTGGGCTTCTGTAAATGTTTCAAATCCATTGTTATCTATTTCAATTCCGATGCTATTGCTATTGATATCTGTATTGCTGCCCCATTTTGCTGCGCCTCCATGCCAGGCACGCAGGTAATCGTTGAGCATATGATGTATGGTGCCGTCTTTACAAATTACATAATGTGCACTCACCTGTGTTTGAGCAGTGGTAAATGTTTTCAGGGTTTGTTCACAACTGTTTTGCGCAGTATGATGTATGATAACAAAATTTGGTTTGCGTAAACTGAAATTGGTAGTGCCTGCTTCATATATCGGCGGTTGCACAGAATCCGGCAGGGGAAACTGCCGCAACTGAGTTGACAATAATTTTGCGTGCTGCCTGTATATTTTATTGGTGCTTTTATAAGGGTTACGCGAACAGGCGAATACCATGCAAAAAAGTAACAGAAAGAACCCGTATTTCCGGAACAGCGTCATATAAACAGCCATCATCTTTATTTTTTGTAAATATAATTAAAGCTGTTTGTAAGCCAGTTGTTAACGGCAGGGCGACCTGCGTTTCAAAAGGTGGTAATAAAAAAACCTGCCCGGGATGAATTTCCCCGACAGGCTTGTAATAAACTTTTAACGGATGCTTTATAATGGATATTTGTTGTCGCTTAACAGTTTGGCTGCAATTCTTCTCCTGGATTCTTTGCTGTTCATGGCGTCTGCTTTGGTAAATCGTTTCAGACCCAGCAGCATCATGCGTTGTTCATCTCCTTCTGCAAATGCATTGATGGCGTCTTTTCCAAATTTATTTATCCTGTCAGCTGCATCATAGATATAAGTCCTGGTAATATCCAGTTCAAACTGGCAGGCTGCTTCACCACGCTGGTCGGTTAATTTCATGGCGCGTAACAAGGCGCTTTCCGCATTAAAGGTTTCAATGGCCATATCTGCTATATGCATCAAAATTTCCTGTTCGCCTTCAATTTTAGCCATCAGTTTTTGTACTGCGGCGCCAGCCGTCATCAAAATGGCTTTCTTAAAACCAGCAATGGCTTTCTTTTCTTTTGCAAAAGGGGTATCGTCGCCACTTCCGAAATCGGGTATGGCCATCAGTTCTTTTTGCACGTTCATGGCAGCGCCCATCAGATCCAATCGTCCTTTCATGGCGCGTTTCAATACCATGTCTACTGTAAGCAGGCGGTTAATTTCGTTGGTGCCTTCATAGATGCGGTTGATGCGGCTGTCGCGGTATGCTTTGGAAATAATATATTCATCACTAAAGCCATTGCCACCGTGTATCTGTACACCTTCATCTACTACAAAATCAAGCATCTCGCTGCCATATACTTTCAGCATGGCGCATTCTATGGCATATTCCTCTGCTGCACCCAGCAATGCCTCATAAAAAGGTTTGCCGGCATTCATCAGTTCATGTTCTTTTTCATCTATCCATTTAGCAGTACGATAGAGAGCGGATTCACAAACCCAGATATTGATACCGATATCGGCTATCTTATTTTTGATAGCGCCAAAATTGGCAATCGGTGTTTTAAACTGCTCGCGGGTATTGGCGTACTCTATAGAGGTGGTGGCGGCTCTTTTTGCACCACCCATTGCAGCTGCACATAATTTTAACCGGCCAATGTTCAGGATGTTAAATGCAATGATATGGCCTTTGCCTGCTTCGCCGAGCAGGTTTTCTACCGGCACTTTACAATCCTGGAAATACAATTGCACAGTGGATGACCCCTTAATACCCATCTTGTGTTCTTCGGGGCCCTGGGTGAATCCCTCAAACCCACGTTCAACTATAAACGCAGAAAATTTATCGCCGTCTATCTTTGCAAAAACGGTATATACATCTGCAAAACCGCCATTGGTGATCCAGCATTTTTGCCCGTTCAGGATATAATTTTTTCCGTCGGCGCTTAGCTTAGCGGTGGTCTTTGCGCCCAGTGCATCGCTGCCGCTGTTGGGTTCTGTAAGTCCGTAGGCGCCTTTCCACTCGCCGGTGGCCAGTTTAGTAACATATTTCTGTTTCTGTTCTTCGGTTCCAAAATACAGGATGGGCAGGGTGCCGATGCCGGTATGTGCCGCTACCGCAACCGAAAATGAGAAGCCGCCGCCCAATGCTTCGTTAACGAGGGTGGATGTTATAAAATCCTTTCCCAGTCCGCCGAGGCTTTCCGGTATGGATACACCCAGCAGACCCTGTTCGCCGGCTTTTTGCACCAGGCCGGGCATTAAACCCGGTTCCAGTTTATCGATGCGGTCTATCACCGGGAGTACTTCGGTATCCAGAAATGTTGCGCACATATCTTTTACCATTTGCTGCTCTTCGTTGTAGTCTTCCGGAATAAATGTGCCGAATGGGGTACTCTCTTTTACCAGCCACTCGCCACCTTTTAATCCGCTTGTTTTTTGTGTTGTTGTATCCATAAAAAAGGTTTTATAAATGAAAGGTTATTTGAAATATACTATTGATAATTTTTTTCTGTTGCGCGTTTATTTCAGGTTATCATATACCACCTGTAATACGGCTTTACAAACTTCTATCTGGTCTGGCGGCACCAGCTGTAATGCTTCGTTGAGTGTTTCTTCGGCCAGTGCCATGGTCTGTTCCTGCAGGGTATGGGCTTCGGGCGTGAGATAAATCATATTAATGCGCCGGTCTTCCTTTGACGACACCCTTCTTACCAGGTTTAATTTTTCCAGGTTGTCTACCAGGCGGGTAATACTGGGTTTATCGCGAAAGGTGCGGTTGCACAATTCCTGCTGGCTTTTACCGTCTTCTTTCCATAAATGATACAAAACACTCCATTGCTCAATGGTAATGCTGAGGCCGGCGTTATTGAATTTCTTCTGCAGCCTGCGTGCAATGGCAGTGGATGCTTTACCGGTGATAAAGCTGTATAACTCTCCTTTCTTAAAATGGTTGTTTGACATATAGTTAGATAAACAACTATATAAATGTAGCCTTTAGTTCTGGCATTTTAAAATATTGGGGAAAGAATTTTTTGTAAATTTCATAGGCCGGGTGAAATGAGCTGACAGCAGAATGGATATATTTGTTTAGCTGCTTTTGCTACCCCTTTTAACTCGCTTGCCCGTTGATCTGCCTGTTAACCAACAAAATGCTATTTATGAGATATTTGTATGTCTTAGTATTATGTGCGATGTTTTTCCCGGCCAGGGCACAGAAAAAGCTGGTTATTATTGGATCATCAACATCGGCCTGCTACGGTGTAGATCTGGAGACTGAGTGCTACGTGGGGCTTCTTAAATCTTATTACAACCAGAGCCTGCCAAATGATACAGTGATAGTAAACCTGGCCGCAGCAGGCACTAATGTCTATCAGGGGATGCCTACTTCGTACACCACCTCGCCCTATGGCCCACCATACGTGCCGGCACCTGGTAACAATATAACAGCTGCTTTAAGCAATAATCCAAATGTGATAATTGTCAATTATCCAACCAATGGGTATATTTTGCTGCCGGTAGACAGTATATTGTATTGCCTCCGTACCATCCGGGATTCTGCGAATGTAAAAGGCGTGCCCTGTTTTGTGACTACTACCCAACCAAGAACAAGCGCTGATGGATATAATACCAGTGCTATGAAAGCCAAATTGGCGGAATTGAAAGACAGCATTCTTTTGGAGTTTGGCAGTTTTGCCATCGATTTTTATACCGGTTTAATAAATCCTGCCGATAGTTCAATTTTATATGATTTAGGAGATCACATTCACATGAATGCCACCGGTCACCAACAATTGTTTCAGCGGGTTTTGGCAAAAAGCATTTTCCTGGCGGCCTTACCTGCGCATTTTGTTCAATTCAATGCGCAATACCGCAACAATGCCAATATTGTCACCTGGAATACCGACAAAGAAATTGATATTGACAGTTATGAAATTCAGCGCAGTTCAGATGGTGCCAATTTTATAAAGATTGGAACCCTGTCAGCCAACAATACGCCCGGCAGCAACCAGTATTCCTTTAAAGATGAACAGCCTGTTCAAGGTTTGAATTATTATAAAATTGTCATCGTTAACAAAAACGGCAGCAAGCAGTCATCTCCTATTATGACGGTACGTCTCAATGAAAGCAAGCTGTCGCTGATGAGAGCACTGGTCCGCTCCAATAACCAAGTAATTGCAGAATTACAAAACAATGAAGCACAAACGGTGCATTTGCAACTGTTCAATAACCTGGGTATGCTTGTTACGAGCGTTTCCCGTAAACTGGAAGCTGGCTCTACCAGTATTTATATGCAAACCCCCGAATTAAGTAATGGCGTATATCATCTTAAACTCATTGGGGCCAGGGGAGAAACTATGGTGAAATCATTTATTAAAAATTAATGCCCCACCCAGGCAACTTCGGACCTCCCGGTCTGATGGTTTATGGCAACAATAATGTTCAGAGAAAGCATTTGATAGATGAGCAAATGACCTGGCATGCCCTGCAGTAATTTAAAATCCTATCTTTCCGGTACATGATAGTTTCTTTTTACATAGCCATTGTATTGTTGCTGGTATATGGCATCCTGTTTCAATATTATAGTAGTTGGTGGTCTGCGTTTCCTGAATACAAAACAATGCAGCAGGCTCCCTCCATAAAAATATCTGTTATTGTGCCCGCCAGGAATGAAGAAGCAAACATTGCCGCCTGCCTGCAAAGCATTTGCGCACAGGATTACCCGGCTGCTCTTTTTCAAATTATTGTGGTAGATGATCACTCCACCGACAAAACATATGAGATAGCCAGTAATTTTACATCCGGGGGTATCCAGATCATTTGCACCCGTCCGCTACCCGCAACTGTTCATACAGCACCCAAAAAAAGAGCCATTGAAGCGGGTATTGCTATGGCCAGCGGCGAATTAATAGTAACCACGGATGCCGATTGCATAGCCGGGAAAGACTGGCTGAAAACCATTGCAGCTCACCATCAGCAGGCAAAAGACGTGTTTATTGCAGCGCCGGTAAAAATCAAAGACGGTAAATCCATTCTTTCAAAATTTCAGGCGCTGGATTTTCTGACCATGCAGGGTATTACGGCTGCAGCTGTTTATAAACGCGTGCACCGGATGTGCAATGGCGCCAACCTTGCGTATGAAAAAAGAGTATTTTATGAAGTCAATGGTTTTGATGGTATTGATGCTATTGCCAGTGGCGACGATATGCTGCTGATGCACAAAGTGGCTGAAAAATATCCCGGACAATATGGGTTCATAAAATCTGCTGCGGCCATTGTTACCACCTTACCTGCTGTCAGCTGGAAAGCATTTTTGCAGCAGCGCATCCGCTGGGCCAGCAAGGCCACACATTACAAACAACGCGGCATATTCATGGTATTGCTGCTGGTTTACCTGACCAACCTGCTTATCTTTTGTTTTTTGCTCATGGCATTTTTTCAAAAGTTTGCGCTGGTCTTGTTTTTACTGCTTTGCGTGGTAAAATTTTTTATGGAATTATTTTTTGTAAAAGATGTGGCTGCGTTTTTTAAACAACAACACCTGGTACCCTGGTTATTGATATTACAACCACTGCACATCATTTATATTGTGGTGTCTGGTCTTTTTGGGCAGTTTACTTCTTATGAATGGAAAGGGCGTAAGCTGAAATAATTGTGTTGTGTGTTGTTTTTTTGTTTTGTGTGTTATGTGCTGTGTTCGATTTAGTGAACATTCCATACATCTAAAATGGGGCGGTTAGCAGGTGAATAACACATCCCGTAAAAAATATTGGTTCTAACTTTAAACATTACACAACACCAGGCATTTAAAAAAATATCCAACACAAAGCACTCAACACACAACACAATTATTTTAACACAAAACATAGCACACAACACCCAACACATCTTTATAATGCCTGTAAGCGAATCTATACAACAAGCTGCCTGGCGCAGGCTAAAAAAAAACAAAGCCGCCGTTTTTGGAATGGTGGTGATTGCGCTGGCATTGCTGGTAGCTATCCTTGCTTATTTTATAGCGCCCGATGATTCGCCGTATGCCAACCGGATGACAGTGGAAATTGGTGGTAGTCAGCCTGGTTATGCGCAACAGTTTTTGTTGATGAACAAGGAAAAACAAACCGGCAATAATGGATTTGCAGATCGGTTATTGTATGGACGCAACGATGTCTATACCTGGTTGCCCATTAACCGGTTCCAACGAACGGGCGACAGTATGATAGTACAAAAATTTATTGATGAAGGCATAGAAGAGCGGATGGCGTTTGCTGCTGCGCAAATACCTGCGCATCCTGTTATTTCAAAAAAGTTTTTACTGGGCACCGATAAATATGGGAGGGATATCCTGAGCCGGCTTATTATTGGAACAAGGGTCAGTTTGAGTGTGGGCCTGATTGCAGTGATTATTTCGCTAACCACCGGAATTGTACTGGGTGCGCTGGCCGGATATTTTGGCGGTAGAACAGATGATATTATTATGTGGTTTATTAATGTAATCTGGAGCATTCCTACTTTATTACTGGTCTTTGCCATTACATTTTTGCTGGGCAAAGGATTCTGGCAGGTATTTATTGCCATAGGTTTAACCATGTGGGTTACGGTGGCCAGAATTGTACGCGGGCAGGTGCTGGTGGTGCGCGAACTGGAATATGTGGAAGCGGCACGGGCATTGGGCTATACGCAGGGCAGGATCATTTTCCGTCATATACTTCCCAATATTGCTGGTCCCATACTGGTGGTGGGCGCCTCGAATTTTGCGTCTGCCATAGTTATTGAAGCGGGCCTAAGCTTTTTGGGTGTGGGCGTACAGCCTCCGCAACCCAGCTGGGGTTTGATGATAAAAGAAAACTACAATTTTATTATTACCCATAATCCCATGCTGGCGCTGGCGCCGGGATTTGCCATTATGTTGCTGGTGCTGGCATTTAATTTATTGGGCAATGGCCTGCGCGATGCGCTGAACGTGCGTTCGTGAGGGAGCAAGTAATAGGTTGTAAGTAATAGGTTGTAAGTCTTTTGCGGGGAAAAAAATAACAAAATACCGCTGTATGACGCCTCTTTGCTGACCGCTGCGTGAACTATTGCTATCGCTATTGCGAGGGGCTTCACCCCTCGCTGTTGGATGTCGCCCCTTCAGGGCTTGCTCTGTGTATGTATATGTGCTATTAAAGGCGCTGTTGTTCGCCGCCCCGCTGCTGCCGCTGCGTGAAATTATTCCGGAATATTGATTGCGAGGCTTCACCCCTCGCTGTTGGATGTCGCCCCTTCAGGGCTTGCACTGTGCATGTATATGTGCTATTAAAGGCGCTGTTGTTCGCCGCCCCGCTGCTGCCGCTGCGTGAAACAGACCGGGCAAATGCCATTCAAAATAAACAATTCAAAATTTAAAATAGTTCTTCCCTGTCCGCTGCGTGAAACCAATACCGGACTATTTTGACCTTTGAATTTTGAATTGGTTATTTCTTTGAATACCGGTAAGTGCCTTTCCAGACATTGGTGGGTGTGCTGAGTGATGTAACCGTAATATTTACCACACAGGTAGCGCCATTGGGCGTATTGGTGATGGTGTAATTATTTTGAGGTGCCGTAGAATTACCAGCGGCGGTAAAAAAAGTAACGGTTGATCCTTCGGGCATGGCCGACACTTCTATTTTTACACCCGATGCGGGCATAACCGAGGAGATTTCCACTTTGAGCGGGAAATCGGGGCCGAGAATACTTAAATTATTGGATTTATTGGCAGGTGTTGTTTCTACTGTAAGAATTGGCTCACTATCAGGCTTGCTTTTTTTGCAGGAATAGAACAGGGTGCAAACAATAATTGCCAGGATGGCCGCAAAAGCAATTTTTTTCATAGTCATGGATTATAAATGATGCCGGATATACGATTATTTTGAATCCGGCCAGGTCTACAACGCCGGGAAATAATTTTTATTTTTCATCGTGTACATGCACATTGCGCATAAAACTTTCTTCCAGGGATATAAAAGTCTCCGTTCGTTCTATCCCCTTTATTTTTTGCAATTCATCGTGCAAAACAAAGCGTAACTGGTTGATATCCTTGCATACTATCTCGGCAAACATACTATAATTGCCTGTGGTATAGTTTAGCCGTACAATCTGCGGTATGCTACGCAATTCTTTTGCCACAAAGTCGTACAGGGAGCTTTTTTCCAGGTAAATTCCAATAAAAGCGATTACATCGTACCCGAGTTGCTTAATATCTACATTGAGTTTTGTACCTTTAACAATACCGGCATCCTGCAGTTTTTTGATGCGTACATGAATGGTTCCCCCGGAAACAAAGAGTTTTTTACCCAAATCCGCATAGGATATGCCCGCATTCTCCATCATCTCCTGGATGATTTGCAGGTCAAGTTTGTCAAGATTTAATTTTGCTCCCATTTGAATTTGTTTTTTGATGTTATCTTACAATTTAGGCAAAAAAACTATACAATATCTAATTTTTTCAAAAAAACTTAAAATATTTTCAACGTATTGGGTATTTTCTTTAATATTGCATATCAACGTTCTTAAACACTGTGGGGTGATGAAACTTTTGGCAGACATGCCCTCTTGTCTCGGGGGTGGGGGTCACAGGACAAACGTAGCATAGAGCCGGGCAGGTAGCAATACCCGCCCGACCAGGGTCGACCACTGAACTTTGTGCTATAGCTAACTGCCCCGTGGAGGTTCGACTCCTCCCCCTACAGCTAAAATTAAGCCTGAAATACAGTAACAGACTGCATTTCAGGCTTTTTTGTTTTTAATAGCTGGCCCGACGGTTGGCTGATTCATTCGTCTATTTTTATATTTTCGACAGCTGCATTATTCTGACAAAAGCATGTCGGTATCGAACATTAGCCCTGTCGATGCGCTGAAGCAATCTAAATGCTGACTTGTGCGATTACAAGCATTCTAATGATATTGACGAGGTTTAGCTAATGAACAAAGTAAAGCAGTCCTGTGATTGCGGGTAGCGAAGCTATTGATAAACTTAACGTGGGATAGCTTGTAGTCTCAATTACCTAATTGGAGCGGCCCGGTTGTATTGTCACATGTTATGCAGCAAGTAAAAACTTGCAACACCTTATATCCGGTTGAAAATCAAAGGGGGTATTTTTTACGGTAAAAACTTTACATTCGGGTATATGACAATACACACGTTACCAGCACCCCTATGACGACAGAGTAGACATTAATCGACAGACAATAAAACGAGCGAACAATTAGTATAAACATTTAAACAAATGAGAAATGAGAAATTTAATTTTCTTTATGCACACTTCTCTTGACGGTTTTGTAGCAGGACTTAACGGAGAAATGGATTGGATAAATCTGGACGATGCAATGTTTGACTTTGTTGGTACTATGACAGACAAATCCGACACCGCACTTTATGGACGGGTAACTTATGAATTGATGCAAAGCTATTGGCCAACTGCTGGAGAAAAACCAAATGCATCTAAACACGACAAAGAACATTCGGCCTGGTATAACAAAGTTTCAAAAATCGTTTTATCAAAGACAATCAGTGAAAAAGGACTTGACAACACGATAGTTATCAGCGATCAGCTTGCAGACAATATAAATAAAATAAAAAAACAAGACGGAAAAAATATTTTAATTTTTGGAAGTCCTGGTGCTTCACAATCGTTATTAAATCAAGGACTAATTGACGAGTTTTGGCTTTTTGTTAATCCTATCATACTAGGACAGGGAATGCCACTATTTAAAAATATAACTGGCACTACTAAATTGAAACTTGTAGAGTCCAAAACTTTTGCGTGTGGTGTAATTGCGCTTCATTATGGGAAATTGTAAATAAATTGTCCATTGCTTAATGGCTGGGCGAACGGATCAGAGAATCCAACACGGCAGCAAGCCGCCTACATTACCAGCAACTCAAGGGACAAACTAAAACAAAACGAATACGCACCACTTCCGCATGGGTATAATTACCAAATTTGAAAATTTTTATTATGATGCAAAGGCAAACAAATGGTTTCGCTATTTCACCGTTTTTTGCCGTATCGCTTTGGCTTTGGGATTCATTCCATCTGGTGTTGTAAAAGTTATGGGCGAACGATTTACTGGTTTACCTGCTAATCATCCGTTGGGACATTATTTTGATGCATTGTACCAAACGGGGTCCTATTATACATTTATAGGGGTTGGACAGATAATAACTGCTGTCTTATTACTCATTCCAAGAACAGCGCTACTGGGTGCAATTATGTATTTCCCTGCTATCCTGAACATTTGTGTTCTGGCTTATGCTACTCGTTTTGAAGGTACCCGTATCACAACGTTTATGTTACTGGCAAACATATATCTGCTGTGTTGGGATTATGAACGAATAAAATATATCTTACCATTTAAACAATTGAACACCGGCATTTACCCAATTAAAAAGAAAACACCAGGCAATAAGTTTCCGTTTGCTTTTTTTGGAGCTGTGTTTATGACCGTCGTTTTAGTTGTAGTAATAAACATTTTTATATTCGAAATTCGCCCTGGTAACTCTCAGATTGAATGCAATAATGGATGTTTAGGAAGCAAGTATCCAAATGCCTCCGAAATATTTTGTGATTGTATTTATAATAAGGGCAAACCGCTTGACAAATGTTTGGAAGCGTACAAGCAGGCAAAAGAAAAAGAAAAGAGTGATAGTTTGAAAACCCGCTAGACTGGCGAACGAATATTGTTCCTTAGACTAAGTAACGACAGAACTAAAGCAATAGTTCCCATCAATGCAATAAAATATTGATATCCAAATTGAAACAATTCTGAGATACCAAAAAGTGCCTTTGTTTTTCCATCAACATGTGCAAATTTTTTTGCAATTTCTATATTTATGAATAATGTAATGATGATCGAAAGACAACCTCACTATGTTTATCTCAAACATGCTTTAACTATCATGAGCAGTTTGCTTCGGCGCCACTGCCCCTTATAATTTTAAAAAACATTCGTGCGCCTCGCAATGACGGACCGGCGGGCTTTCGCGGCGACATTGCGACCTCATTGCGTCGTCATTGCGAGCCGCCTCCCGCATCTTGAATTACGCAGCAACTCATGCGGCGAAGCAACCTGCTCTCGCACAATAGCGGGTCAAAAATAATAATTACGATTCTACGTTAAAAACTCGCTGTGTTTATCTCAATCTCGCTTTAACTATCATGAGCAGTTTGCTTCGGCGCCACTGCCCCTTGTAATTTTAAAAGCA
>Ga0307515_10001258_pt1 | contig 57811 bp, 54 predicted proteins | sample 17_EM_MG_FD_194513 | JGI IMG/M metagenome (GOLD analysis project Ga0307515, IMG submission 194513) | Populus trichocarpa ectomycorrhiza microbial communities from riparian zone in the Pacific Northwest, United States - 17_EM | ecosystem: Host-associated > Plants > Roots > Unclassified | place...
GCATGAGCTTACAATTTCCTCATTTCCTCCTGAGAATGTAGCTAGTCAGCTTGGCTTTCAAGTCGCAAGCCAAATGAATGAGTTGAAAGTGCTGCACGTAGCCGCTGGATGTTTGAACTCTCCCTCATTTGCTCATTTGCTCAATCTCGTTCCGACTGAAGCTCCACTTTGTGAGCTGAGACTCCATCCTTCATTTGTTGGCCCCCACTTTCTCCAACCCCATTGGTTTCCTATTTTGCAGCATCTCACAGTGCTTATTGTCAGTGGCAAAGATACGGATGAGCCATTTGAGCTTCTCCCTACTTTTACCCAGCTTCAGATATTTGAGGCTGATCGTCTTTGTCTCCCATTTTATGAGCCCAATACCAAGCTTCCTCTTCTCTGTACTCTTCGGGAGCTGCGGCTCAGAGCCTGTTCAATACAATGGATGGTTGGGAGAGAATTCCCGTGCCTTGAGGAGTGTGCAATCCTCCTTCCTCGTCATTGGGAGCATATTCAGCAGCACGAGGTGCAATTGCCATTCTGCACGAAATTGGCCTATCACGGTTATCCAATGACCACAGCTCAATATTTTCATGCTCCCAAAACGAGGGCAATGGACCTCAGATCTCATGATTTCAATGAGCAGAGGGTCTATCGACACCTACGCCATCTACGCAGAGCAAATGGAAGGTTTTCCAACCTTACTACTCTCCACCTCACATTTCAGTGCAGTGAACAAGTCTTAGTGAAGGTAGTGAAGTATCTGATCCCTTTACAAGAGTTAGCTTTATCCATTACCCATCCCTCACCGTCCTTCCAAACCTTTCTTGAGTCACTGGCCGCGAAACCATCTACAGATGAATGGCCTGGATGGTACTCATACAGAGGTTATTATGAAGGGTGGGAGCAATGGTGCTCCTCTCAAACCTGGCATGCCAATGTCCTCCCGCACCTGAAGTTCCTGAGCATACAGTGCCCCAAGGGCTTTTCTCAGTCTGAGCGCCTTGAAAATTCGCCATTGCTTCGAGCTATTGGATGGACTAGGGCATATCTGACCCCCCCTTTGGAGCATCTGAAAGTATGGGAGGGGAGAGGGGGCATGGATGACATTGCGGTTGATTACACTTCCACCGGTTATCTAGATAAGCATTTTGGAATATCGAGGAGAGCAGATGACGCAACGGTCGTCAGGGCAATAGTCACACGACGTATGGCTATTAAGTTTTCTGATACTCCATCACTCGCACTTTATTCCACCGCCCTCTTTAGGCAGCTCCGGCATCTTGAGATCGCCTGCGAACTTGATGAACTCCTTATTTTGCCATACCTGGAACAAATCGAGAAGCTGAAAATTTCCAATGGACTCATTTCTGAATATCCCTTGAACCTTGACTTGCCATTGACTCATACTCTCCAGTGGCTTAGACTATATAATTCAACATTTTCTTGGATGCTCGGGAGGTCGTTCAAGGCCTTGAGAGAGTTCGAGGCCAATGTTTCGCGACACGAACCCGAGAACCATTCCAGACATGAGGGGCTGCAGGTAGACCTACCTGCCTGCACAATATTGATGTTGTCTGACTTTCCAATGGAATATACTCGCTCCCTCTCCTGTTCAAATGTCCAATTCCTTCGCTGGTCGCCATGCCACTACTTGGCCACTAATCGGAACTTTGATCAGGCCTTTGATCTGGCAGCGTTCAATTCATTACATGATTACTTATTCAATCTCTCCTGTTTGCAAAACTTTGAGGTTTTTGTTCCCCAGGGTTTGGGGGTAGATCCCTTGATTGATTTTGTCTTTTGTGAGGTACCGGAGCACGGACTATGGCGAGATATCAGGAGTGTGCAAGTCAAGATCGAGTGCGATACCGTCTCAGAAGCATCTCACCTCATGGACCAGACAGTTGCGCGTTATCGAAAATGGTGGAAATCGCTCACATTCACCAAGAGACACTCCAATTGGGCCACAATCACTGCCTCTGTGTGAATGGTCTTGTACAATAGTAGACCAGGAGCACACTTTGCTGTTCATCTGAAATGCTACAATTTGCTTTCGATCATTTGGATTGTTCAGTACTTTCATTTGACTTTTAAGAGTATGTCAGGACGCCCTATGATAATTGATAAGCTTCCAACTATTTGCAGCCAATTCACGAACAGATCGACCTCAAGTCACGTCATCTAAGCTACTTCAAGCATCACCTCAGCCATGGGCCATAACAACACGTACACTTGAAGCGTTATTATATTATCTATACTCAAGGATAACAAGGGGAAGCCAATTAGACGACATAGAGAATGAAGGTGAACGCTGGACGGGTGGCATATTACAGTACTCTCAAGGGGGGGAAAGGGGTTCACGAGTGACCAGAATAGGAGCCAAAAAAATGACACACTGACATTACGACACGAATCGAGTATTAGACGAGCCCAGCCGCATAGTCACAGGTAAGCAGACTGAGTGTTCCAAGAGGATATTCTGAGTGTCCGTCAACGATGAACAAAGCTAAGAAACACAAGAGGGTGAATAGCTCGTTCGTACGCAATAATTTTATATACAGGCGAACGGATGGACGAGGGACTGACGGTACGCAGGACGTGAATGGGGTCGGTAATGGACTAGCGGTGGGTGGTACGGACATCCCCTGCATTTACACCGTAGTCTCTTCCTTCACTTCATCCCCATACTTCTGGCAACCGACCAATATCGATAGAGCGTAGGGTGTCCATTCGAGGTGACTGTAGAGTTACATGGCTCACGATGACGTACGCGAACAGGGTTATGACAACGGCCTAGCGACATCCGGAGGGGTCATAGTCGTAGCAGCGTTCACAATGGTGCTGGTATGTGTGATTTGGGTTGGGGTTGCTGGTGCGCTGGCGTTGTGCGCCTGTTTGGCGTGCTCGGCGAGTAGCTTGGTCCTGTCGTCTGTCGTGGACAAATAGCAATAGATCACGGGTGGTGTTTGGAGGAAGAGGAAAATGATGGCCGGAGGGTGACAGAGCGATACCGGCGTCGAATACGTATCGGCGTGGGTACGGCGGAGGCGGTGATGAAGGTGGATTCAGAGACTAGAGCAATGAGAAGGCGTGATGTCATGTGAGCCAAGTTGACAAATGGGAAACGACAGAAGGCAATACGCACATGTCGGTGCATGATCAGCTTCGCGATAGATAGCATGGGTGCTGCCGATGAAGCGAGGGTGGTACGGCTATGAGGTCGAGTATCAGGGAGATAGACGGTCGAGGAGCACGTAGATAAGATGAGGAATAGGGACCAAGCGCGATAGATAGACACCAGATAACCTTTTGGAAATACTGGGCAGTAACAGTGACCATAGCTGGGGAACTCGTAGCATTCCTCTGGACAAGAGAATCGCCAGTTGCTCGATTGCGAACCCAGGCCATTCGCGCTCCTTCTCACTTTCCGCCATTAGTAGCTGGTGAGTTGCGACTGCTGCTCACCGAGCACCGTGTTATCGTTCGAATTGTCTTCGACGAGTAGGACGAGGGGCGAAGTGAAGATGAGGGCGAGACCGCTGGCGTGGAGGAAGGGTAAAGGGTCGCCGAGAATGTCGGGGGAGCCAGAGGTTCGACCTGATTATCGCGGGCGAGAGTAAGAGTGAGCAAGTAGAGCCGCTGTCGAGGATATTATTGTCGGGTGATGAGTGGGCGAATGGTCTTGTTGTCGAGTGCGCAGTGGCATAGCGGGCTGGCTGTCTAGCTGAATGGAGAGCTGGGAACGAGCGATGAGTACGCAGTGGACGGAGTTTGTGGTGACGAGAGACGGGTGTATCGAGGCAGAGTGTGCAATTGGTCGAAACTACGGAAGACGGCAGCGGTTAAGAGGTAGGAGGTCCACCTCGAGCGGGGAACTAAGGATAATGAATAAATCACAAGATGCCACGTTGGAGTATGCCAGTCAGCACCCGTGTATTGTTGGGAGATGACCTTGTATCATCAGGTCGTGGCAGGAGCGAACTGCGAATACTAGTTAGTTAGGCGGACGATAGAGGGTAAAGATAACACGCACCCAATCTAGAGATTCGATCTGCTCACATCGCCTAAGCAAGAGATCACCGCTTGTCCAAGTAGTCGGTATGACCTTGCTTCTTTCCAGCTGGAAAATAACGACGGAGAAGAGGGGATCTTCATTCGAATAACCGGTGTACAACGCGCCGTGTAGCTGTGGTAAGAAATCACACAATAGAGCTCCTTCACTGGAAATGGGAGTGTCCCCTAGAAATATAGCCTCATTAGTAATTAGTCCCGCCAGTAAGGAAAAAGAAAGTCGCACAATGGTGTCGAATTCTCTGCTCATTCGCCAGCGAATAACAATAAGCGCGACTGGAAAATAGAGAGATTACGGTGCTTGTCCGTTGAGTCGAACGCGCTCTGGCTGCGCTCCCCACTTCCGATCGCTCTTGTGCTAAGTGCCACTCGAACGGCCAGCAGACATATGTGCCCCCGACTGTGTATCCACCACATGATCCCCACCTGCGCCTTGGTGATTCGCATCCATGTCCCTCGCCACGAAGGCGCAAATGCGGTGGACATGATAGTAGCCGGTAACACTCCAAACCAGCGGGGAAGATAGGGGATGTTGAACCAGAAATTGACCATTCACCTCTCCACGGGAGAAGAAAACATTGTTCGAATAGTCGTTTGGACATTTTACACAATGAGAATCGCCGTCCCTGGTTCACCCAACCACTTCCCAATAACCTATTGATGGCATAAGCTGCTCGAGGTTCCTCATCAGTCTCGACACGTTCGCCTATTCGATATCGTGTTTCGGATCCGTTCTATGCTGAGCAGAACAGCGAGAATGGGTTGAATAGTAGCTCCTCCAGTGTTTTTTCTGCTTCTTATTCGTGATTTGCGCCCAGGGTCCCCACCAGTCGCGTCTTTCATTTTTGTGGGCATTGTCCTGGACATCCAGTGGGGTCCAGGATATCCAAAACAGGTTTGAGTTGGTAGTTTATTCAAGATGAGTTGTGTCTAAACGAATGATGGTGAGGTGGGGGCACATGGCGTTGTCCAAGATGACAAGTGTCAACTGTCACAGGCCTTGAACCCGTCCTCGTCTGCAGGATGATTGCTTAGTCGCTCAAACGTGTTAATAGCGCGTGATTGTAAACACTACGCAGAACCTAAGCAGAGCGAATGCGGGCCGCCGCGCATCGGCCCTTTCATTACCACGCGCGCAAGCCTAAATCCAAGGAGTGACCCATCTCCATTCTACTCCAACGTTCAGAAGCATTCTCATGTCTCTGAGGCTGTGAAATTTCTTGCAAATGTTCTCTTCTTCCCAGCCGCCGTACGACCTACTATCATTATTGACCATTCAGATATACAGACATGAAGCCGTTATTATGAGAGTGTACAAGATGAGTACAACGCGTCATTTACAACGAGTTGCGGTATCAGCATTCCCAACCAGCAGGGCTGTATGTCAGGTGTCTCTTGAGTTTTTCAGACCTCTGCTTCCAGTAATGATTATAGACATGCCAATATCATACCATTCTCTCACTTCCCGACTCGACTCAAAAGTTATGGAGGTTCCTTTCACTGCGCGCCTCGCAGCGTCCGCACAGAAGTTTCCATGAAGGTTCCCAGAGCGCGTATTATCTAAGCACCGCGACTTCGGGGACCCTCGGCGCTTCCGTTGGACCAACACACGACAACACCGCCGTCCATGTCCGCTTATAAAACTTGCCTGCTCCTGCTCCAGCCAGCCAACAGTCACGCCGGTCCCTTTTCCAAACCGTCCTACTGAGACCGCTCGCGGCGTCCTTAAGCACTCAGCTTCATCCCATCCGTCGTCTACACGCCACGACTATGGCCGCTGTTGTGCTTCTACGTGCTTCGAGCCGGGTCTCACTAATTCGCGCGGCATCTCTTCCCGCCGCCCGCAATGTCAGCGCGGGACGTCTCTATTATCTAACCAGTGACAAACGAACGTTCAGCAACTCAACACGCACACTAGAGCCGGTCAAAGAGTTGAGCGTGCCAGAGAAGAGCGAGCCGAAAACTGCTGGTGTCGAAGGCCCACACAGACGTGCGCGGGATTTCTTCCTAATTGCCATATTTCAACTTTACAACCCTTCCTACTGTCTACAGACGATCATACACCGACGCCGACACCAACGCCAGCACCGACGGGCCTGGTCCCACCTCCGTCGCTCTCAACTCACACTACCGGCGATTGGGTGCTCTTCCACCCTGTCTACACGAAAGAAGAACTGAATTCTGTTCAAGTTCTACAACATGAGCGCAAAACCATGTCTGATAAAGCGGCTGCCTGGTTCGTCCACACCTTAAGGTTCGTCAAACTCAAACTCCTGGATACAAATGCGATTCGCCTGATTGATGGGATCTGGTTTACAGAAAAGGGTTTGATCTGGTGTCTGGGTACAAGCATAAAGACCTACCGCCCAACCACGAGTCCATGTCTGTTGCCGACCTCCGTGCAGGTGGTTACATTATGGACCCGGGTCAATGGCTTATGCGTATTCTTTTCCTGGAGACCATAGCTGGTGTACCTGGGTTCACTGCTGCCATGATTCGCCACCTCCGAAGTCTGCGGATCATGAGGCGTGACGGTGGCTGGATTCATATGCTGCTTGAGGAGGCAGAAAACGAGCGAAGTGGGTCGAAAATGGCTTCTTTTTTTCCGCACTATCTTTAATGGTGACCTATTTACTCCTTTAGTGCACTTGATGACTTTCATGACCCTCAAAGAACCCAGTATCTGGTTCCGCGCGCTCATCCTCGGTGCCCAAGGCGTCTTTGCCAACGCTTTCTTCTTCTCATACCTGATCTCCCCGAAGACTTGCCACCGCTTCGTCGGTGTACTGGAAGAAGAGGCGACCTACACCTAGTGCGTGATCCACTACGTACTCTCATACTACTACTGACCTGAAATATGGGACAGTACGCATTTGATCAACGACATGGAGGCTGGCCGCGTTCCCGAGTGGTCCAGCATGCCCGCCCCACCCATCGCCATCGACTACTGGCGCCTCCGCCCGGACGCAACTCTTCTCGACGTCATCTATGCTGTTCGTTCTGACGAGACGACGCATCGGTTCGTCAACCATACTCTTGCCAACCTCAACCCAAAGGATGATGTCAACCCATTCGCCCTCGGAGAACCGAACATGCTGGTCAAAGGCGTGAAAGCTGGATTCTCTCGCGAGGAGGCCGCACAGTATATGATGGATAATCGCAAGAAGGCGAAGGATGCCGGCCTCGACCAAGCCGGCACGATTATGTAGACGTCCCGCTTCACCCATACATTTCCCTTCAAGACCAACCTCGATAACCCAACGGCAAGTGCTGGTACATTGAGGGTTGGCCGCCATTTCCCAGCCCTTACGATATCGCAACGCCCTCGTGCATCCCTTGACGGACCTTCATCCATAATACGGCGTCTATCCCCACTCCAGTTTCCATTAAACATTACAATCACCACTCTCTGCATTACTCCTCATCACCACTCTTTTCCATCCACTTTTTGTATAGTGTACCCAACTCGTCAAGTACTATACCTGGCTCCTAAATGTAAACCGCTATCACCAATCTGATCACTAGCTCTCCAGCTTAATGCAGGACGTTCTATTTCCAAACTCGGTGTCTCCGAACTAGACTTTCATGCGGCCGGCGTAAAGGACACTTAGGGCCGGGCAACGTGAAGACATTTTTCAAGGTCGATCGGCCAGTACGATTGTTTCCAGTAACAAATGACTCAAGAAGATTGACAGGTGGACGGTGGCGTGTTCTCTTTGGAAGAGAAGCCCAGCGAACGACGCCCACAAAGATGCCATATTTTGACCTCCAACCAGACGATCCATGAAATTGACTCGACCGCTTTATTGACGCCGCCGGGCTAGACGGCATTTACCATGCTGCTCAACTTTGCTCCACCCTGGATGACGAACCCATGTCAACTCTTCCATGTCCGTGAAACGGAAACCCACCCTCCGCTCTGAGCGTCGCGTGGAAGCCATATTCTATAAATATAAATAGGAGCAGATCTAGATAATACAAAAAGGCCACGTTTTAAATCGGTTTGCTTCTTCGGCTTGTACACAAAAATTGGGTGTGTGGAGTTTTTTCGCAGTCAACCTCGCTACCAAATAGCGACCCACCCTGTCATCCATGTGGTCGTACAGACCCTTTTCGCCTTCACCCACTTCATTGCTACCTCGAATCCCTTCCGGAAATGTTTCTCAAAGGAGGGACAGAGGAGAAAGCTGCGGACCACGTCTTCTATCTTGCGCTAGATTACACCCACGCCACACCCAAGCATATCGTGCCTAAGTGACATGATCTCGTCTAATGTCATCTCCTCGCCTCCTGCGGAGACCCTTCGATTGGACATTTTCAGGCTATGAGGGAGGAAAAGCAGCCCTGAAAATATGTGGGGGTCATGAAGGTATTCGCGTTTCACATGGGCCATGTGCACCGGTCCATCTCAATGTTCGACAGGCTGCCAAGATAGTCGCTTATTGCGTTGGGGCATGGCGGGTTCAAGAGGAGACCTCATGTGGCCGTGCGAAGGAATACTTTGTGCAACGATCCTGTGGTTAACCACGAATTCCACTGTGAAGAACTGGAGTACTAAATACAAATGTATGCGACTGGCGGGTGCAGCGCTAATCTGCAAGTAAATAAGTGTATAACCGATATATGGTCGATCTATTCCAATAAGCAATGTGATCGAGTGATTGCGACCATTGCGACGCGTGTACGACAAGTCACACGAGACGCACTCCAGGCATGGATATCGGGCGCACACTATTGCATTCTGAGAATATTAATAATGTATTCCTATAGGTACATATGAACCCTTGTGGTCGAGCGCAGTTGCCAGCTTTCAGAACAAACGAGCGCCGACCTTGGATTCCACCGCGTACCGCGTCAAGAGCCTGACACGCCTCGCACTCGTAGCACACCATGACCGAAAGAAACCTACCCAACTCTTTCCAGTTGCCGTCTATGGAGATTTTCTCGTATGACGGCACAAGCCAGTATACTGCGGGCGGACCTTCGGCTTGCGGCTTGGCCAGCGCTCACGCCGCTCTCCTCGTCCTTTCATTATTTGAAAATACTCCAAACATTCACGAAGCGCTTGATGTCGTTAGAAGCCAAGAGTTTATTGAAGTACGCCCGCTACTCGCTCGGTGTTTGACGTATGGCCTCATGAGGTGATAGGCGATCGTGGACATATGTTCCCTCTGGAAAGGCGAAGCACATTTGGACGTCGATGATATATTGGCCCTTCCAATGTTCGCGGCAACTCTCGGCAATCTAGCAATTGAAGGCAACTCGTGCGGTCCGGGGAACTTCCGTGCACTCATTCGGTTGGTCTACTCTCCTACCCCTGCATAACTATGCTTATAAAGTCTAGCTCACTCCAGCATGACGCCCCCACTGTGGCGATTATCACGAGACCGCCTGAGATAGTTGCACTTTTCAACATTCCTACAGGAGATCCATTAAGGCCTTCTGTACAAATACTCTTCGACTCCCATCCTCGACCACATCTCCACCCTGGAGGTGCCGCCTTCATTTTCTTCCTCAATGAGGAAGGGCCGATCAAATATCTATCAGCTCTCTTTCAGACGGATAGAGCACTCGTGGAGTCTAGAACCTGGGATGCATCCCTTCTGGGTCAGTATACCGCCCACGTCCTCACACGCAAGAGGTCGACGCAGTTCGAAACCGAACGGGTTTCATATCAGGCGAACATTCGTCTCCTTGAGGAGCAAGCAAACCTGAGAGCTGCTATTGCCAGAGAGGCAGCGCTGGGCGCAGAGGTTTCCTCGTTGAGGCGACAGACGGCCCTTCAGCAACAACGAATCGATAGAGCGATGGCAGAAGAGACGGTGTCTCGCGAAGAAATGAGGCGACTGCGTAATGAGGTGGATCGACTGAAGAGAACTTCTGCTCACGGGCGAATGCCCGGGGCATGGGTTGAATCGGCATCTAGTGAAAACGGAACCCATTCACAAGGATCAGGGCTGTCATCGTATATCACTCTATCATATCTGTGAATGTGGCTGACACATCGATAGGACAACATTTGACCACGAAATCGCGGTCTCGTTGCAAAATAGTTACGCGAAGCGTGCATATATGTCTTCGTCTAGGGTCAGTATCGCTACTATGAACCTTTGGGCCGTATTGATCAAGCTCCAGACCTCTAATGGTTCGCAATTCTCGAAAGAAAGCGAAAGGGTGAAACCGAATGAGAACGCCTACACTTATTCGCGGGTGCTCCAGCAAGACACTCGTGAAGAGGCGTCACCACTGGAGAGCAAAGCGAGGAATAACCCCACTGAGAGCTCGGCGCCTAGATGGCCAGGGTCACAAGGACCTCAGCCCAGTGGACCCTCTCATTCGCATTTCGATACTACATATGATGACGCCGCCCACGCGCGTGCTCTTCAAGCAGAACTCGACAGTGAACAAGCCTCATTTGATTTGGCTCGCCGGCTGCAAGCAGAAAATGATGCGATGCTCAGGGAACACCAACAGCTGGTCCGGGAAGAAGCCAGGTTCAAAGTATTCGACTGTGTGATCTGCATGGAGACGTTTCCCGAGGGTGATTCCGCTCCCGTCAGAAGCTGTCGCCACGTCCTGTGCAGAACCTGTATGAAGAACCATGTACAATCGCAAGTGGACCAAGCTATATGGCCGGTGCGGTGTCCGGTGTGTGTTGCCGACCCGAATCGCACCCAGGGACACGGTGGTGAGTATGGACGAATACCTCGTTTGCAAATTTATTAAGCTATACTTCTAGTGGTCACTCGTGACTTAGTTGAAACCCTGGGGATAGACGAAGCGTTGCTAGCCAAGTGGGTGAGGATGGAGATGGACAAGGTCTCTGTTGCTGTTGAATGTCCAGGGTGAGGGATTATAACATGATAGTGGTGGGTCTAGAATCGATGCTAATTGCGTACCGTCATAGATGCAAAAAGACCACGCCCGTGGATGTTGTAGACTTCCGTGAAGCGAAAGTGTTGACCTGTCCCCAGGGTTGCGGCGCACATTGGTGCAAGCAATGCAATAGGACGTTTACGCGTGGTGGTGTCCATTCCTGCGACGGGGAAGCAGAGTTAAATGAACTTCTTGGACAGCATAAATGGAAGAGGTGCCCGGGTGGGTATAATTTGTCTTTCAGTCAACCAGTCCCAGTTCTTACACCTTTATAGCTTGTAATGTGCCCGTCGAGAAAAGTTTGTGACGATTTCTTCATTCTGACAACTATTTTCTCAACTCTCCACAGCTCAGGGATGCAATAATATGACCTGCCGGTGCCATTGGTATGTTTTGCTAATTGGGCGACTGCTGCCTATCTGATTCACTTTGCGTTTTAACACAGTCGCTTCTGCTATGCCTGTGGGGGCGTGCTCAGGGGTTCCGTCCTCCCGACCGCAGGAGGAGCGGCCCCCGCTCGCACCTGTACATGCTGAGCGAGTTTGCTCCTTCATCTCCTTGGTTCGATTGCCCAAAGATTTTGGATGGATGCTCCAATATCATGTCAGGAATTGGATGTCCCTGTAAACTGTGTCTCCGTATCACCAATCTATTGTATGACTTACGAGCTACACCCGAACCATTCCCAGCTTCTCTCCGGTAATAAATACCTCCACTGCGCGTGAGCCGTCCCGCCCGCTTCATGTTGGTGGAGTCTAGGAGAGAAGATAGGTGTACCCACAAGGAGGACGGGAATAACCTGAGTGACTGACTAATACAGTGGGTTTGGACGTGTCGCTGGGACTTAATCGATGGTACACGGCTGACGGTACCTGTTTGATTCCTGTCCGGCCCAACCAGTGACTTTGATGGGGGGTATTTGCGGTCGCGTCCTTGGAGTGGGTAGTTCCAAAGGTACATCCTCCAGCGCACGCATTCGCTACCGCAACGGTGTTTGCACCGGCCCATGTGCTGCTTGTGAGGCAAAACAGGTGATATCGCATCGTGCACGAAATTGAAGATTACAAGGGCGGCGTACCCGATGAAGGAATCATTGTCGTTCTTATGAACTCGCTCCTAGACCCATTGTTGTCCAACTTCCCAAGCGGCTCATAGGATTTGATGCCGCTCCTCTCGATCTCCGACGAGGCGAGTAATGGCATTGCCAATGGTTCAATCTACCATAGCACCCAGTTGAGTAACTAACGGTGCATACGAGTCTGGGAGCGAGCTTGTTGATTTCTTCATTTGGGTACCTCCCCCTTGAGTGTTGGATATCGCGGATTTTCGGTAAGACTCCATACGTCTGCCATGCCCACTCACGTCTAATTACTATGAGTAATTGTTGGAGGCGAGGTGGTATAACCTCCGTGTGCCATAGTCGCCGTTCTATTCTATTACGACAGACGATACTGACTACGCGAGTTGCTATGACGCGGGCTTTCTTATTCCATTATCTCACGCTTGTATATATAGCTACGGTCCTTAGTTACCAATGTGATGAAGATTTGTAAGCCATGAACCCTTCCCCTTTCATATTCGGAAATTGAGGTCTCTAATCTAGCGCCAGATGTCACCTGCTTTGCGTGCAAAGAAAAGAGACCGTTGGTTATGTTCTGCCAAATCAAATTGCTCCTTCGCCTTGTATACAAAATATGTTTCGTGAAGGACAATCAAGGCACTCAAGTAGTGGAGCGGATCTTTCCCGCCTTCAACCACTCAACTACTTCTTCGAATCCTTTTCGTGAATGTTCTTCAAATGGGGGACAGAGGAAGAAATCATGAATCGCATCTTCCATCTCACTCCAGGTCAATTCTACCCCGCCCTCAAGCATAGCGTGCTTGAGTGACTTGATCTCGTCTAACATCATCTCCCCGCCTCCCGCAAAGAGTCTCTATGGTTACAAACGCCGGGTCCCAGACCCGGGCACCGGGCACACCGGGCACGGGACCTGGTGGGTATCGTGTCAGGCGCCCGGTGAGTATCACCGTGTCAGGGACCCGTTTGGTCACCGGTTCAGGGCACCGGTGAACAAATGAAAATATATAATAGTATTCCGTGATTTGTACAAGTTGTAGCGAATTGATAATAATGTAATTTTCTGTATGAGAACACAATGGAGAACAGAATTTCCCTGGTGGGTATCGGGTCAGACACCCGGTGAGTATCACCGGGTCAGGGACCTGTTCGATCACCAGTGCCCTGAACCGGTGAGCACTTGAAAATATATATAGTAAATCGGGATCTACCCACTGAGGCTGCAGACTGAATTTTGAGTGCCCTTGGTATGTGTTTCTTTCTGCCCTGTGCATTGCCTCCAGCCACTGTGTGAGATCGGGCCACTGAGTGAGCCAGAAAAACACTAAGTCCACAACAACACAACTTGGACCCGACCACTCCCTTGTCCCCTCATCAACCCCACCACCAATGCCTTGAGAACACACCAATAAGTCAATCACATTCAATGATCTTGATAGTGGTGAGTGCAGACACGTCCTGCTGCACCACTCATGCTAAAAAAAACCCCGGAACAGAGTAAACAACAAATAGCACGTGACGCATGTTGACTCAACGCGGCAGCAGCCATCACCCCCTTGTCCCTGCCCTCATTCTCGTTCGTCCTCCCTACCCTCATCCTCCTACCACATCGTCTACGACAGCAGCACAAAATATCTCAGCGGGCACCACGATCTCATGGCTGGTGTGGTCACCTGCAACCATGAGGACGTCGCAAAGGCGAGTGAGTCCTCCCACCAAACATCCCGATCCGCCTTGGTTGAATTGCTTACCTCGCTGAATAGAAACTCGCATTCACGATCAACGCAGTGGGCAATGCCCTCACGCCATTTGACTTGTTCCTTCTCTTACGAGGCGTCAAAACACTCGCCATCCGTATGGACCGGCAGCAGGCCACGGCGATGACCATCGCATCATACCTGCACCGGCTCGGCTTCAAAGTGCACTACCCTGGGCTAGCGGGGCACCCAGGGAAGGAGATTCACGACCGCCTCGCGAGCGGGCCGGGCGCCGTGCTCAGCTTTACCACTGGCAACAAGGAGCTCAGCGAGCGGATCGTCGGGGCGACACACTTGTGGGGGATCAGCGTCAGCTTTGGTGCGGTCAACTCGCTCATCAGCATGCCCTGTGCCATGTCGTAAGTTCCCTCCTACCACTCTCCCTCTCTCCTTTACTCGCTTATTATGACACATCTGTAGGCACGCCTCAATCGACTCTGCAACGCGCGCAGCGCGGGGCCTGCCAGAAGACCTCATTCGACTGTGCATCGGCATTGAGGATGCACAAGACTTGCTTGAGGATCTCGAGAGCGCGTTGATCGAAGCAGGTGTACAGCTGCCCGCCCTCTTGCCTTCGGTCGCAGAGCTCAAGTCTCCCTTTACATACACGAGTGTACTGGCTGTACCCGTGGCTATTTCAAGGAGCGGTGGCGTACAGTTCCCGAAGCGGGAGTGGCTGGTTTCGGCACCAGGCAAGGTCATCCTGTTCGGTGAACACGCTGTAGTCCACGGTGTAGTAAGTTGGCCTGTACCCGTGTGCATTGAATAATTTCTCAAGTGCATTTCTTGCCACTCCGCACTGACCCATGCTGACCTGTTTGTCACACACACAGGTCTGTCCATGTGAGTTCGCCACCCTAGTCTCCACCTCAGCTCCACTCACAGTGCCAGACCCCTCTTGAGGAAGACCCACCACGCACAAGGGGCAAGGGCAAGGAAAGGGCACCACTGCCCCAGTACCGCCCAAGTCCTTTCAACACTCTCGTCGGTGTCCTATTGTGAACATATGCAGCAGTGATGAACGCTTCTGCCCACAGAGAGTCCGGTCTGAGCTTGTGTCTCAGCAATCAGGGGTAATGTAAGTAAAGGTTTGCATGCATCATTACAATATAGATACTTGTATTATCAGTACGTGTCATGTATAATATACATTTATTATTGTAAAGCATAAATGATCAAAACCACCAGTCGTCCTGACTGGTTCAATCCACTGTTCAAGACCTATTCACCAGCTCTTATGACTGGTAGCACCGGGTCACCAGACTGGCTACCAGCTCGGGGTCAGAGAGCTGGGCTCATTTTTACTTGACGGGACCTGGTGGTGACCGGGTCTGTCACCCAGGTCCGGGCACCTCCCCCACCTGGTGATCACCGGTGCTCTCGCCCGGTTCTTCACCGGTTCTCTGACCCGGAATTTGTAACCACAGAGGAGTATCGTCCTAGGCCACCTTTGATCGAACACCCTGAGGCCATGAGGGAGGAAAGGCGATGCAGGGGACATGTATGGGTTATGAAGATATTCGCGTGGGTCGTGTACGCCGATGTATGCCATCAGAGCATAATATTCCACATTCGAATGGTCACCAAGGAAGTCGCTTTCGAAGTTTGTTTCTGAGGTGCCACCAGGACGGTTGTGTTGGAGCGACATGTCCGCCCATGGTGAGGTCAAGAGAAGACCTCCCGTGGGTACCGGAAGATCAGGGTGGTTGGCCTCGACGAGGTAGCGAGTGATGGCTAACACTAGATTTCCTCCGGCCGAATCACCAGAGAAGATGACGTTCTGTGGCTTGAACCCTAGAGAAATGAGATAAATGTATCCCGAAAGGGCATCGAGGATTGCTGAGGGGAATTGGCCGCTCGGCTTGAAGGGATGCATAGAAGACAGACGGTAATCGATCGAGAGGACTCGGTCGATCGTACCCGACTTCTTTCCATATGCTAAAAGGCCCTTCGGAATAGCAGCGGTGATATCATTGGGATGGGCCGTGGAGGTGATGTACAAGCCACCGTGCATGTTCATCGCGACTACTTCTCCCGGCTGAACTGGTTCCTCCTCTGGGGTCTTCCCAAACCAGTAACCAACGATCATCTCCGGCTTGACATCGGCCTTGGCAGCAAACGTGCTGATATCTCCAATGACCAAATTGGAGGGAGCAGGAGGAATGAGAACAAAATTTTGGTGGTCCTTGATACTGTGGAGTGGAATCTTAGAGTAGTCCTGGTATTCCCTACCAGCCAGCCCGATGGCACTGTTTGTCTCGAATAGCCAACGGAAAAGACGCACCTGAGCAAGCATAGGGAGGAGTGAGCCCGCGAGCTGAAATACATGCAATGGAATAACGACGTACGGAGATGGTTTGGCGAAGAGTCCAAGAACGACGAGGCCTCCAACTTCGGAGAGCGTATCTAAAAATCCACGAAGGCAGAGCGACGAGCAGCGCGGTGGAGCGGTACAATTGATAGAGTCCCTTGAGGGGCTGCCTCCGGAATGGGAGGCTGAAGGGTAGAAGGAGCTTGCCATCTTTGATATATTCCTCCAGCACTGGCGTCGTGGAGAGTTGAATACCCGGGGCGAGCATGTTAAGAGTCAACGGGAGGAAAATTTCGCAGATAGTGTGCAGCGGGGTAAACGTCCCCGCACCTGCACGGTAGACCACAGTCTCATATATTCGGGTGGCTATAAGTAGATGTAGATCAATAGGAGCGGCTATATAGGGAACCCGATCAATGAAGCAAAGCCCGCTTTGGAGCATATTGGAGGCGGCATCCGTGGACATCATGCCATAGAAGACCGAAGGAATGGCGAAGGATACTGAGATTTGAAATGGAGTAATTCGATATTTGTGACTGATGGACACTCTTTAAATGGGGTATTGAATCGAAGGGCACACCATCCCCCATACACTCGACTTCCTCAACAAAATCGGACGATTTAGACACATATACGGAGATATCGCACCCGATAGGGAGAGACAACGGGGAAACTAGCGCATCGCGCTTTGCCTGCGGGCAACTGTTATGAAACAACTACCCACGCAGTACTACCACACGAACGCTCATCCAGACCACGTCTAATTCCTTCCGACAGGGAGCAACGGGTCAGAGCATAGATACACAACACATCCGACGAATCGTGTAACATAGAGTAGATCTTAGCACGTAAAATTGGATTACAAAAAAAAATAAAAAAAAATAAAAAATGGGGTATTGATTCGAGGAGGGTGAATCAAATTGACCCGGGACGGGAATTGACATACGAACCCATAATAATCCCCAACACGCGGTCATACCAGGGACCCTGTCCGCAGCTCTTTGGCGATTGGCCGACATTGCCCCCGCTCTAAACGCAAAATACAAATGGATGAGACCAGCAGGTGCAAGCGCTGATCTGCGGGATCGCCGAACATAAATAAGTGTGTAACCCGATATGTTTGAATCAACGAACGGGCACTGTACGCCCGCTCGCTGTTTTCAGTTGACAAAAATATGGGGATGGGTGGATTTTACGATGGACTGTGTGATGAGGAGGATGTGCGTACACTTACCGCGAACCCACTACTGTCTCGATTCATGTCCTTCCTGCCGACAGTCCCTTGTCTGCCTGCTCGCTTGAATAGAATCTTTGTTGCCTACTGTAAGGGCTCAATTGAGGCTATTCTCATCTCCTATTACATAATACAACCCCTCCTATATAACCCTGTCGCGTACAAGTCCTGTACCCATTCAATTTTACTCCTCCACCACAATACTCTTCCCATCACACGTTCAATTAGTACACGCTTGTCTCTTTCAGGAATAAAGGGACTCGATTGTACTCGGATGTCACAGTAAGAAACAAGGTCGAAGAGGAATCAGATCCTTACACCTACGGAGGCGCTTTACCTCCTCTTGTGTTCCTAGCTTTTCGCCTCATCGATGGACGTTCAGGCTGTCCTCTCGGAATATGATGTGGCTCTTGGTCTGCTTACCTGTAATAATACAGCTAATTTATCCCTGTTTATTGCTCCTCTTCCTACATGGACCACTTGCGGCCGTCTCCCAGTCTCAAATGGGCTGGTTGTCAATTCAACTCTGTGACCTGTTTTGAGAAGTATTCGGGGCATTTCCCTTCGCCCATCGGAGCTGCGGGGGTACGTCCCCTGAGTGTTGGATATCGGGGAGTTTCGGTAAGGCTCCATATGTCTGCCATGCCCACGTCTAATCACTATGATTAATTGTTGGAGGCGAGGTGGTATAACCTCCGTGTGCCATGGGCACTGCTCCACGGACAATACTTACTACACGAGTTGCTATGACGCGGACTTCCTTATTCCATTATTTCACGCTTGTATATATAGCTACGGTCCTTAGTTTCCAATGTAATGAAGATTTGTAGGCCGTTATTCCTTCTGTTGAGGGGGTGGTAGGTGGTTTGTTTGGGTGCCAAAGGTTGGGGAATAGTGGGGCTGTGCGGAATATGCAAGGGATTGGTGGGCTAATTCTTTGTATTTCTTTGTGTGGAAGGCACGGAATAGGTGTGGCATGGGTGGGCCATAGCCAATCAATAAGGTGCCATATAGGTTGTGGCAGACACATGGAATAACAATGGTAAATTTCTGGAATAAGGGTTGTATAATATATGAATAGCTGTGGAAGATGTGCTGGATGTTGTAAAGGATCTGGCAGGAGCTTTACATGACAAGGTGGGATGGAGATCCGGAATTAGAAATGAAAAGCTCAACAATAGGACGCAAAAAAAGAGCATAATATTCATAGATTAGTTATTGAATAGCTAAGGAATGGCTTGCTGAAATGCCTGTATTATTGTACTATTATATAGTGGAGTAGCTATGCAATAGTTCTCATACAGTCCGAGTATTTCACATACGTATAATAGTAGTGGAGGAATCATGGGATATTGTATGTATATCCACTAGTGGTCATGATAAATTCCCGACCTATTCCTGACTTATTTACCCCCAGAATATTTACTCCCAGCTGTCGTGTCTGGGAGTGAGCTTGTTGATTTCTTCATTGGGTACGTCACCCTTGATGAGTGTTGGATATCGGGGGTTTTAGGTAAGACTCTATATGTCTGCCATGCCCACGTCTAATCACTATGATTAATTGTTGGAGGTGAGGTGGTATAACCCGTGTGTCATGGGCACCGCTCTTCCACGGACAATACTTACTACGCGAGTTGCTATGACACGGACTTTCTTATTCCATTATCTCACGCTTGAATATGTAGCCACAGTCCTTAGTTACCAATGTGATGAAGATTTGTAGGCCGTTATTCCTTCCCCTTTCATATTCGGATCGAAATTGAGCTCTCTAAACTGGCGCGCGACATCACCTGTTTTGGGTGCAGAGAAAAGGGACCGTTGGTCATGTTCTGTCAATCAAAGTGCCCCTTCGCCTTGTATACAAAATATGGTTTCGTGAAGGACAATGTGCCAAGTCACTCATGTAGTGGAGCGGACCTTTCCCGCCTTCAGCCACTCAACTACTTCTTCGAATCCTTTTCGTGAATGTTCTTCAAACGGGGGACAGAGGAAGAAGTCATGAACCGCATCTTCCATCTCGCTCCAGGTTACGTCTACCCCGCCCTCAAGCATGGCGTGCTTGAGTGACTTGATCTCGTCTAACATTATCTCCCCGCCCCCCGCAAAGAGTATCGTCCTAGGCCACCTTTGATCGAACACCTTGAGGCCATGAGGGAGGAAAGGCGATGCAGGGGACATGTATGGGTTATGAAGATATTCGTGTGGGTCGTGTACGCCGATGTACGCCATCAGAGCATAATGTTCCACATTCAAAAAGCTACCGAGGAAGTCGCTTTCGAAGTTTGTTTCTGAGGTGCCACCAGGACGGTTGTGTTGGAGCGACATGTCTGCCCATGGTGAGGTCAAGAGAAGACCTCCCGTGGGTACCGGCAGATCAGGGTGGTTGGCCTCGATGAGGTAACGAGTGATGGCTAACACTAGATTGCCTCCAGCCGAATCACCAGAGAAGATGATGTTCTGTGGCTTGAACCCTAGAGAAATGAGATAAATGTATCCCGAGAGGGCGTCGAGGATTGCTGAGGGGAATTGGCCGCTCGGCTTGAAGGGATGCATAGAAGATAGACGGTAATCAATCGAGAGGATTCGGTCAATCGTACCCGACTGCTTTCCGTATGCTAAAAGGCCCTTCGGAATAGCAGCGGTGATATCATTGGGATGGGCGGCGGAGGTGACATACCCTCCACCGTGCATGTTCATCGCAACTACTTCTTCCGGTTTAACTGGTTCCTCCTCTGGGGTCTTCCCAAACCAGTAACCAACGATCATCTCCGGCTTGACATCGGCCTTGGCAGCAAACGTGCTGATATCTCCAATGACCAAATTGGAGGGAGCAGGAGGAATGAGAACAAAATTTTGATGGTCCTTGATACGTTGGAGTGGAATCTTAGAGTAGTCCTGGTGCTCCCTACCAGCCACCCCGACGGCACTGGTTGTACCGAGTAGCCAACTGAAAAGACGCATCTGAGCAAGCATAGGGAGGAGTGAGCCTGCGAGCTGAAATACATACAATGGAATAACGACGTACGGAGATGGTTTGGCGAAGAGTCCAAGAACGACGAGGCCTCCAACCTGGGAGAGCGTGTCTAAAAATCCACGAAGGCAGAGCGACGAGCAGCGCGGTGGAGCGGTACAATTGATAGAGTCCCTTGAGGGGCTGCCTCTGGAATGGGAAGCTGAAGGGTAGAAGGAGCTTGCCATCTTTGATATATTTCTCCAGCACTGGCGTCGTGGAGAGTTGAATACCCGGGGCGACCATGTTATTAAGAGTTAACGGGAGGCAAATTTCGCAGATGGTGTGCAGTGGGGTAAAAGTCCACGCACCTGCACGGTAGCCCACAGTCTAATATATTCGGGTGGCTATAAGTAGATCGATAGGAGTGGCTGTACAAGGGCCCTGTCAATGAAGCGAAGCCCGCTTGCGGAGCATATGGCCCTGAACATCATGCGAAAGAAGACCGAAGGAACGGCGAAGGATACTAAGATTTGAAATGGAGGAGTACTTCGATATTCATGACTGATGGACACTATTATATTTAAATGGGGCATTGATTCGAGGAGGGTGAATGAAATAGAGCGGAATGGACCCAGGACGGGAATTGACACACGACATCCATAATAATTCCCAGCATGTGGTCATATCAGGGACCCTGTCCGCGGGTCTTTGGTGATTGGCCGACATTGCCCACGCTCTAAACGCAAAATACAAATATATGGGTGAGACCAGCAGGTGCAAGCTGTTAAAAGTCGTTTCGTATTCTTCATGTACTGGTACATGTATCGGCTCGATGCTAGTCATCGTTGCCTGGTGGTTAATAAAGAGCCGCCGTTTGTCGCCGTCCACTTCGTAGCGTTCGTCGTGGTTCCTGTTGCTCGCATACATCGCACCGTCGTTGGCATACATCGCACCCGTCGTCCCGTCGTCCTGTCGTCTTCTCGCTCGCACTTGCTGTTCGCGTACCTCGCACACGATTATACTTTTAATACAAGCGCTGATCTGTGGGATGGCCAAACATAAATAAGTGCATAGCCCGATATGTCCGAATCAACGAACGGACACTGTACGCCCGCTCGCTGTTTTTCGATTGACAAAAATATGGGGATGGGTGGGTGCTACGATAGACTATGCGATGAGAAGGATGTGCGTACACTTACCGTGAACCCACTACTGTCTCGATTCATGTCCTCCCTGCTGACAGTCCCTTGTCCGCCTGCTCGTGCTCGCTTGAATAGATTCTTTGCGCAGAAATTGTATGAAGGACCATCGCATCTCAGGTGGATCAACCTATATGGTCCATTCGGTGTCCGATATTTATTCGGGTGATACAGTCTACCGTGAAGTCATTGACCATTCTTTTCTCAAATTCCGAGCCACAATACTGTGCCTTAACCAGGTAACTGGATCCTATGAGGATTTCACTAATGCAGTTATTCGGTTTCTGCTTGACCTTCTACTCTGAATACACAGCCAGGTATGGAAACGCCAGCCCCTCTAATTCCATTGAGGTACAAACCCAGTTTGAGAAAACTACAGAGCTCACTCCAAACTTTGCTATTGATAATCAGGGCCTGAGATGGTTTACTAACTACTTGCGCTCCAACCCTTCCTTAACCCACTGTACGATCTCCTCAAATGCCCGCTTCGAGTGCTTGGAGAAGCCGGGGGCGATAAAGAAGTCATGGACCGCATCCTCGACCTCAAGCCACTTGACTTCCATGCCTCCGGCCTCCATAACATGCCTAAGACTTTTGATCTCGTCCAACATTACCTCTGCTCCCCCGCTGATGATCATCGTCCTCGGCCATCTCTTGTCGAACGGTTGCACCTCCTTTGGGAGGAACGGTGAGGCGGGTGAGATGTACGGGTTATATAGGTACTCCCGTGGGTTGTGCGGACCAATAAACCCAACGAGGGCGTAGTTGCCCAATGTACTACTGCCAATGTAGTCGGAGTCCGAGTTTGTATCTGAAGACCCTCCCGGCCTATAGTGTTGCATCGACAAATCCGACCAGGGCGATGTGAGGATGATTCCTGACGGAGGTGGGATGGAGGGAAGGTTGGAGTCGATGAGGTACCGTGTGAGGGCAATGGCGAGATTTCCGCCTGCTGAGTCGCCAGAGAAGAGAATATTTTGTGGCTTGAAGCCTTGCGCGAGAAGGTAGGTGTATCCAGAGAGCGCGTCAAGGAGGGCGGTAGGGAATGGGCAACTGGGCTTGAATGGGTGACAGGCAGAGAGTCGATACTCGATGGACAATACTCGGTTTATCGTACCCGTTTGCGTCCCGTACCTGACCAGCCCCTTTGGAATATTGGCGGTCAAATCTTTGGGGTGCGCAGTACCCAAAATATATGCTCCACCATGCATGTTCACCACCACCACCTCACCCTCCTGAACTGGCCGCTTTTCCAGCTCATCGCCGAACCAGTAGCCTATGATTGTCTCCGGCTTAACGCCAGCCTTATCTGCATTTGCTTTGATGCTCCCAACGACAAGGTCAGGGGCGGCACCCGGAATGAGCACAAAACCAGTGTGGTCCTTGATACGGGAAAGTTGAAGGACGCTATAGTCTTGGTGCGTCCTCCCCGAGACGCCAATCCTCTGGCCAATTGTCGATAGCCGGCGCAGATAGCGGATCTTCTCGTATGAAGCAAAGCAATGAAAGTGAGTCTCCGAGAGGAAATGAAAGAACATAAGGTGAACAAGCACGTACCCCGACTGCTTGGCTGATACTCCAAGACCTGCGCGGTCTCCAGCTCGGCAATGCGTAACTAAGGACCCACAATGGTACAACAACCAGGAGCAGGATGACTTGGTAAATTATATAAAGAGCTTTGATTGGTTGTTTGTGAAACGGAAAATTATAAGGCATCGTGAGTTTTCCATCCTTGATGAACTTCTCTAGGTTTGGACGTTCGGAGAGCTGAAGACCAGGTGCAACCATATCAACAATTACTGTGGACTGGAATTGGGGGAATAATGTAGTAGGATTCGGAGGTGAACCTTATAACTAAGGAGACCGCGTGGGTTGTGACCGTTTGACCGGCTATGAAAGAGGCCGGACACAGAGCGGAGATCAGACATACCGGACACACCGGACATTGCCTCGGATGATCACAGGACACCTAGTTTGTCTTGTAGTGTGCCCAGGAGTGATATGATGCCAGTTGCCGATCTCCGCGAATTAATATAGGGTATAATTAACCGCGAATTAATGCGCACAAAGATAACTGGGTTGATAGAAAGGTAGCACCGCGTAGTGCATATTGGCGCTACGAGTAAGCACGATCGGGGCTCTCCGGTGTGGTGGTTGGGTGGAACCTGAGTACTGGTTGCTCCATGGCTTTCTCCGAGCGCTGTAAACTGCGGGAACCTAGAAAAAATGCGACCGTTTAGAGCCTCTTTACATCGGGGGATTAGAACGCAAGGGCATTCTCACTTCAAGCTCTGCCTCGCACTCGAACTATATAGGGTATAGAGAGAATTTTTTTTTATCAGAATTTAGACACTGACATTGTTTCTGGTCTACATACTCGGTGTCATGGTCTTCAAATGTATATTACATCGTTCTATCGCGGTCCAAACTCGCTCGACGACACCCGCTCTACTCCCAACCACACAGCGCACCCTAGAGACCATACCTGTAACCCGTCTTGTAAATAACAAACTCCTCTCGCCATATCCCCTACGTGTGGGTTCGTAGGCTGCTAGCCAGGTTCGTTTTGGCCCCGTAATGCGTCCCTGTAACGTACCACGAACGGATATAGAATTCTCTCTCTCTCGACGACACCCGTGATAAGCAGGACTAGTCAAGGCGGTCACCGTAACGAATATAAACAACGACGCACGGTGACACCTTCAGATCCTTTGTTCTCTAATTTCGTCACCTTCCTTTCGACGGGCGATTGCCATGCGTCTCAGGTGATCAGCGTGTAGAGAAGGACTTGTGTGACGCCTTCGGGTTGTCCATAGCTCAGCACGGTGCCTATTTCCTCCCGACGGAGAAATCCTTATTCCGCCCGCAATCGCCCCTCCTCTCATTAGGATCAATTACGGCCCCCATCATGACCTTCGTCCTGCCTCCTGCTCTCTCTCACCTGTGCCCAAACAGAGAGAACAAAGAGGAAGAAGGCGATCTGCTCCGATTCCCCAGCGTCGGCCGAACTTTCCTCTCTGACCGTACCCGATTCACCAAGGCGAACGTACTACCAGCAGAACCGATCATATTCGCCTCGAAGTAGACGGGAAAACCCCAACATCATACGCGAGGGACAACTCGCACGCCCCTCACAGAGACCTCCACGAGCTAGGCAACTGGATTCATGCTACCCATGTGGATCCTCAATGTTGGCTTCCAGGCGGTCCTCAAGCCGGACCCTCGTTGGTTGGCCGCTCGCTGGGCACCAGGACGTGATCGCTGCTGGCGGGCCGGACGTATCGAGGATACGGCCCACGGGCCCACGATGAGGTATGGATACTCGTCCACCGTATTCTTCGTTATGTCTGAGGGTGTCAAGGTCACCGTACCCAGCCGAGGAATCTTATATCCTTGGGGACGGACAGAGCGAAGGTGGGACAGTTTGCATGCGACCATTTCAGCGCAGAGGAAACTCGGACTGTATAGTGGCTAGTCCTTTCCCTTTCTTGGTGGTTCGGTTTTGGGTGGATGTTGATGCCTTTCACACGAGGCACGTTTATTGGTGATGAGATGATAAAGATGGAGAGGGGGGAGAAGAGGCTAGCTCTAGACCGTCGAACTCCCTTATTTGTTCCCTGTTCGTGTGTCCGTCGCGTTGTCTTTGGTGAGTCACCGTCCGAACTTGGTGTATGATGAGCTCCATTCCATTCTGCTGAACGGGCGATGCTCACATGTGTTCACGGACACATACTCTCTATTCCACTTGAGATTACTGATCTTCTTTTCTGATTTTTCTGAGCTTTGAACCGGTCCCTGACAATATCATCCCACAGGTTTACTATTGGTTCATTACTAGGTGTACCATCTTCTATGTAAATGTCCTCTTTCTTGAGGAACCAAAGTCCACTGTGGTTAACGTTTGGAAAACCAAACACACTCAGCTAAACGGTGAGAACCGAGAGCAAGATTATCGACAACAGCCCTTTCAGAAACTGTGAATGCTTTCTATTATGGTATGCACATTAAACGCTCCCCTAACTGGCAACGGTTCCCTCAACCACTCCTGGCTCGTTTCCCAATACCAGGAATATACCTCACCCTCCCCAAAAAAAGCATCAATAAATATCTCTCTACACCCCACAAACCAAGGGAACCAGTTGGCAATCTCTGCGCCCGCCGGCGGAGGCTGACAATTCTCGCTCCATGCCACCCGCGCGTAACGCGATGGCCCGCAGGAGCGAGAATCAGGAACGGCGGAGATAAAATGGTAAAAATTGAGCGAAGCGCCCAGAACTGGCCTTCTATATTCAAGAGGTCTGTAATACTGGAGAATATAAAGGCAATACACTTGCGGATCGGTGTTCGAGGTCGGGTGCTTGCTTTGTCGTCCCCCTTGTGACTTTGCGAGGTGACAACCATGACACGACAAACAGGGAAATATCAGAAAATAAAACCCTTTCTCATTAGGATATACTGGTACTGTCTTATATAGTAGACAAAACTCAAAACGCGTATCAGATCAGGAAGAAATAGAGTAGCATGAGACAAGGAACATCGAAACCGAGAAATGAGGCTAATCAGGGGTTGTAAAATACGCGGAGGCTCGGTCTGCAAGACTGCGTATGACCGGCATTTGGTTTGGCATAGCAAACGGTCAGAACCGTAAAGGTATTGAATATTCCGTCAGAAACCAAGCCGAAAATAAAACCAATAGCACCGGAGCTAGTGGGGCCAGTGAAAGAGAGTGGTCAGCACCTCTAGCCCCGTAAACTAGTCTCCTGGCAAGCTGGTCAGGTGGCGAAATTTGGGCAAAACCGATGTCGATTCAGAAGCCAATGCAATGCCTAATCCGCGATCTGATTTGGGTGTGGACAAAAGCTTGTGCACAATCTTTGATTGTGCGCATGTAGTCAAGCTGCGGGAACACATCGCCAGGTTGAGAAATTCATAAATATCAACGAACGTGGTCGGGTAATCCACCGTGGGAGCTGGGTCGTACCACATTTTGATGGTAAGTTTGAGCGATTGAGCGAAGGTCCGTCGAGGTCGAACGGGGTAGTGCCCCGCTACCAAGAGTGGGTCGTGGCACGATAGAGCCGAGCCTTCAAAAGTCAATTAAGAGCGCCAATCTGTCGAAATCGTCAGAGAGGCAAGCCGCTTAGGCTGCGGAAGCCGTTTCTGTGAGAAGAGAGGTCGCGAGGGAGACGGACTGGACACGGGGGGGTGTGCCGCCAGTATCGGGAGTATGGGATATAAATGGGTGTTCGCCGTCAGAACGTCGAATATACATTCCACATTTGAGGAGGCCGGGAGGTATTGGATCCGTGAGCGCTCCGTTGTGCAGATGTTGGTGTAGAGCTTAGATGCCTTTGGTGGTATGGCAATCTCCGTGCGTAAAGGGTTGCCGAGGTCGGCGGATCATTTAGGCAATAGGCAACCACCCTCCTGACCATAAATTCGGCCCACTGCCTCTAACGGGTACATACAAGTTGGAGTATACGACGTTGGCTTTCGGATTTTGGGACGCCGGGGTTTCATTGCGCCGTTTGAGGACGTCGGCAAAACTGTAGCCTCCGGGAGATACAAACATCGCGGAGAAGGATTAATTCTTCCAGTATTGATCACCACATCTCTCTCAGAGGGCATGAGCAGGCTGAGGGTGGACGTGGTGTATCTCTGGTGCGTTGAAAGCGAAACCAAGCAGCTGGCAGCGTCGCTCAACGGATATATATATAGTCCCTCGATCAATAGCATCGGTTTCCCTTTGAAGTCGTTTACAACAATGGCTAGCTGGGTGGGGCGGTAAGGGGGATCCTTTGTTGAGCGGTTGGACTACACGATCCCAGTCGACTTTGGGCACCTACACGCGACGGCATCTGACCGACTTGAAGAGGATAATTTATGGAAATCGCCATTTGAGAGAATACATTGTGCGTTTCCGAGCGCCCGCTCTTTCCAGGGTTTGACCGTCTCATCGCATTTCACTTAGAAACGATCCACTATACCAAACGCTTCGCCTTACTTGTATACTACCGAGGACCTATAACAATCGGTGTTATCAATGACGGATCTCTACGACGCCGCAACGTACGCCCAGCTGGCACGCACCAACGAACTCATCAACGCGCTAGAACGGCGGAGCTCAGCCATTCGAGAGCAAATCACAGCAGTTAATATATCGAAATGCGCTGCTATTCGTGAGGTCGAGCAATCATTTGAGGAAGAATTAAAGGCGGCACGCGAAAAACACGCGAAACTTTGGAAGGCAATGGACGACGCTAAGCAGGCGATGCAGGAACTAAAAGAGAGAGTACGGTTCAGGATAGGCTCTACTGGGAAAGAGTATATGGAGAGAATATCTTCGATGGAATCTGAGCTCGCCAAGCTGTCGACGGAGAAGGAGAAACTACGGAGCTCCGTTGCCCCTATCAAGCGTCTTCCCGCGGAGTTGCTCCGCGAGATCTTTCTCGGCCACATCGAGCTAGGGCATTCTCCCCTCAGTCTTAGTCGAGTCTGCCATTTGTGGAGGGAGATTTCGCTCGCGTGCCCAGACCTCTGGTCAAGGCTTGCCATACACGCCGAAGACCATAACGCCTCCAACTCTGCTGTCCCAGCCAACTATATCCGTTGCCCCACCCCTCAAGTAGCTCGCGAATTTCTCGGGCGGTCTAAAGGTCGCCCATTGAGCGTCTGGATCCACGTGTACAAACCAGAATCCACCCGGTTCTTCCAAACTCTCCAAGTTCTCGTCGAGGATGGATTATGGTGCCGATGGCGCTCTCTCGTACTCGGCTCGTTCCATCTCGGAAATAGGGATGTGTTGCCCCTGGCTCTTGAACCCGATGGACCTATTCAATTACAGCAATTGCTCATAAAACCGCTCAAGGTTTCTGACTACTCCTTTTTCCTCCCTTTATTCGACACCATCCGAATTAATCCGACTCCGCATTTGCGTTCCATCGACATGAGGGGGATCTCCGACTTCAATTGGCAACACGATCCGCCTGTTGATGAAACTGTTGCTTCCCTCGTTGCGCCTGATTCATCATTCTGGGGTCAACTACGCTCATTTATCGGCATAAGTGGGCAGCCAAGCTTCCAGCACATTCACGAATGGGGCACGGTGCTTCAGCATCTTGCTGTAGAGGATATCGCGATCAACCCCAACAATAAACTCACATTTCTCAACCTTCGCTCGCTCCGTCTGAGTGATACAAAGTTGGCTAAACTTGCCCATCTCGACGCGCCAAGATTGCTATCTCTTGTAGTTCGTCAAACTAGTAGCACAGATCACACTTCGCGACCACCGGCACCACACAGCATTGTCTTTCCCGAACTCCTGCATCTCGAAATAGCACCGCCTTTAGACGACAAGCATGTCATCTGCCTTGCAGCGCCCAAGCTACGACACTTGAAGCTCCAGGGCCCACCAATAGGGAATAGACAGCTCGTCCAGTGGTTCAACGGCAGTCCAGAGATGCTTCATCCCATTTCCTTCACGCTGTACGACCCCCTCGCCTCGGATCAAGGTATACTCGCTGCGCTTCGACACCTTACCCGACTAGAGGAGTTCCGTGTTGGCACGAAGGCCGTTCTCGGCAAGAAATTTTGGGACGGGTTACTAGTGAAGACGGGAAGAAATGCTAAGCCCGCTTTATGCCCAAAGTTGCGTGTGCTAAAGGTACAGACATGGCGCATGATTGGACGGAAGAGTCATGTGGATTTGAACGAGGCGATGGTGAGAATGGTGGCGTCTCGAGAAGCGGCAGGGCATGCACTGTCGAATGCCATAGCGTGCGGTGAAGATGGCGACGACGAAGTTATAGAACTTATCGGAACTGAGGACGAGTTCCCTCCTGATCCAAGGTTCGCATATGATTGCACTAAACGGCTCCATTACTGACCACTCTTTCAGTTTTGCTACTGCAAACGTATGGAATGACCCTGATCGACCTACCTTGTGTTATTGAAGCTGTAATTTTAATAATATGCTCCCTTCAATCCGTTGGAGTGGTTGTTGTGCCGCTGTCGGAGACTTGGCAAGGTGTTGTGATAAGAGAGCGGACCGCAAATAATCGTTAGTAATGCCGCGCAAGATGGAAGGGATAGCACGCAGCCAACGTGTTATCTTCTAGGTAACCCGCTGCTCAGCAGCGCCGAGGCCAGCCAGGTGAGCACCACTTGCTTGAGTAGGCTGGCTGGATGCAGAACAGAGGAGCCTATATCTCAACAGTAACAAGAGGAGCCCCACTACGCGAGATGACAAGCAACGACGAATACTGGACATCAGGTACAGGTGGGCTAAGGGTCCATGAGGGAAGCGGGGCGACTGCGTCTGAGCCGGAAACTTATTTAAACGGGGACAGGAAGAGGAATAATGGATAAGGCGCGAGAGCTTTAGATCACAGAGGGGTGTAAGTGCAACTTAGCGGTCTAGTAGGAGGGGAGTTACATCATGTGCAAGAGACGCAGAGCTAGGGCCCACGAGAGGGGCATCGCTCGTCCTATGTGTTAAAGAACACGTACAAGCGAACGGGTAGACAAGGGTCGGTAAGTAGGAAGGGTGTTCGGTAGTGGGTTACGTCACGTAGCGTAGGGTCGTCCTTCAATTGATCCCCCTAACTCTTATTGTCCGACAACCAGCAAATGTGCGTAGGGTGTACCTATAGTGAATATTGCATCATTGTGGGTATATAACGACGAACGCGAGTGAGGCAACGGCAGCAGTTGGGCAACGACTAGTCGTAAACGGTACCACCCATGGTGGTGTGGTGGGGGGTAACTAGTATCGCAATCGTGGTGGAGTTGTGCGCACACTTGACGTACTTGGCGATTTGCTTGGCTTTGTTGTCTGCCGCGAGCGGTAATACAGGCACCCGGTGGGGTTTGGAGAGGGTGGTGAACATCAAAGTAGCACGAGGGTTTGATACATCCAGGACAACGGCGAAAGGGTGCCTATGGGGGAGGTGACGATATCATGCGAGACATCGAAATATCGAACGCGGATCGAATCGCCACAATGTTGGCAAATGCCTCGCGTGTATTCGACAAGGCGAGATACACTCATATCAGCGCACGATCAGTCTGCCATAGTCTACATAGGTGCTGCTAATGGTGTGAGTGCGTGTGCGAGTGTCGGACTACTTGGAGGAATAGTGTGGTTTGGGATCGAATGTCAGCGAGAGACAGCTGGACGGAAGAAACCAATCAGTGATGGGTGGTTGAGGAGATAGGTAAAGGCGAAGGAATACGCACCAGAAGACCTCTTTGGATCTCCAGAAATACAAGCCGCTGGTGGTAACTGGCCGAGGTAGTGGCGGTGGCCGTAGCTAAGGAGCCTGTGACACCCGTCTAGACGGAGGAGTAACCTTCATGCCCAGGGCACCGCAAAGTGTAGCCATGTATGGTCGAAAGCTGGACGAGGGTCGTGTAGTTGTCATAAATGCTGCCACAATTGGCGAAGAGCGGCGGAGTACCGAGTACAGGGAACAGTATGCACCGTCTAAATAAACATGTGAGCTTAGAGTGGAAGCCAATTGGATGCAACCTTGTGATGGATGGAGAGGACAGAAGTTTACTTACGATGTTCCAGGAGGAATACGTGTTAGCGACAGTCCGTGACTCAGCGTCAGCAATCTCTACGGCATGGCGCGTGCTTGGGTGCGTCCTGATATCAGAGTTGAGTACATCATCGCGAATGAATGGTCTTGGACAAGAGAGCCCAGCAGGTTGGTAGGGCAACGATTGCAGTGGGGGGCAGAGAAGAGAGGAATACAGAGCATATCAGCAGATGTTGTAGAGGAGCGGATAGTGAGCGGAGGTTTTGGTTCGGCGGGTTGTCCTTCAAGGGTTCCCTTCAAGTGCGAGAGAACGGTTCTTGCAAGTAGCACCGAAGAACCACGTGCACAAATCAGCAAGGGTTGAGAAGAGGTTCTGATATGTGGAAGGGAGGTCAGGCCAGACTCCAGTGCGGGCTGCTGGTGCTGATGCCGTCGATGTGTTGGAGACTAGATTGCCTGTGTACATTCCCGCTAATACACGATGTACTAGAGATGAGGAGCGACCATTTTCTGTAATTGTCCAGAGCGCGTGGCCCATAACAGGGTCCTATCTCTCATGTCGAAACTCTGCGCATGCCGTCAGGCGACGGAAATGCGAGCCTTTTGGCCGAATCAGCAGCCTAGGAGGTAGGGAACGTTGATTCATGACCCAACGAGATGGAGCACTTGGGCGAATGATAGTGAGCACGACCTTGTCTTCATCGTTGGCAGTGAGGATGTGGTAAGCTCCTTACTGATTCAGTGAGTGCAATTCATATAGTCGTAGTAGATGATGAAGGTTCCACCGCAGAAAAAAAATATTGGGTTCATATTTCTTATTTGAGGGTCGTCGTAACCTGAGGTGCTTTGTCTCCACCTGCAACGAATGTGGGTGGACTTCCTTCAAGGTAAGGAGAAAACAAAGAAAATACTCTAAATGAAATTGAAAGTGGAAGCAAAGCTGTGAAATGACATTCAGGCGTACGGCCTCAATCTTTTCCCCTCAAACGTTCTGGGCTTCCATGACCTAGTCGAGGCTTTTGAAGGGTGCAAATTCATTTAAAGTATATCACCCCCCCAAGAATGAGGCTGGGGAGAGATCGACCCTCGGCACCCGATCAATTCAATGGAGGTACACCCTTCATTTTGTGCTCTCACTCACCTTATTTATTGACCGGGGCTCCCATCAAGCCGACGCCGATCACACATTTAATCTACGCGCTCGCAACCGACCATTGAACAGCAGGAGAGTATGGGCGTCTAGATTAGCATCAACCCGATGGCGTCGGATGCCATGCTGACAAAACTTGAAAAAAACCTCCCATCCATTCAGACAAACAGGAGGCTTACAAGATAAGCCGCGCGTAACAATCGTGCCGTAACGATCGCGCCACAATATTCGAGTCATACTAATTGAGCCAACAATGCTATGTGACGAGAAGGGAAATACACTCGTCCCATGTCTGTACTGCTTGTCTCACCACCGCACCGTGCGGCCAGTTCCACGAGCCACGGACTGCTTCGCTCTTGAAACGCAATCCAGCCGTACTTGATCGTGCTATCCGCTACACGTTTCTCCTTTGCCGTTTCGTGCTTGCCCAACTTGGCACCTCAAGCTGTGTCCTCGCCATCGTCTCACCCAAAAATAATCCGCCCAAGTTCAAGTTATGTCCGCGGTCGGTCCAGCTGAGACCATTGCTCAACGTGTCAAGCAAAGGCAACGTAAGCCTCTGATGTCTGTCATGGTAGGGCTGATATATATTTATTTCCTTTACTTCCAGGCCATCGGAAATATCAGAAACATGACACTATAGCTCCGCGCCCCGCTGATATTAACACCTACCTCCCGGTGGAACTCTTAAGGGAGGTTTTCCTATATTGCATTGAAATGAATCAAATGAAATCTGGTGAATTGGCTTCGGTTTGTCGCTATTGGCGGTCCGTTATCACCAACATTGCTAGTCTATGGGCCACCGTGAGGGTTGGAACCTGGACTGAGATGGAACGGGTTTCCACTTGGTTGCAGCGAGCATATCCAAAGAAGGTTGTCATTGACACCAAGAGAGATCGCGAGGGCCCATATGAAGATCCAGCCTTTGCTTCACTTCATAATGCTCTTACAAGCACCGCACAGTGGCACGAGCTTACCATTTCCTCATTTCCTCCTGAGAACGTGGCTAGTCAGCTTGGCATTCATGCTGCAAGCCCAATGAACGTGTTGAAAGTGCTACATATTGCAGCTGGATGCGTGCAATCTCCCTCATTTATTCGCCTCCTCAATCTCGTTCCGACCCAAGCCCCACTCTGCGAGCTGAGACTTCATTCCCCATTTGCCAGCACTCACTTTCTCCAACCTCATTGGTTCCCTGTTTTGCACAATCTCACAGTGCTTATTGTCAGTGGCAGAGATATTGATGAGCCATTTGAGCTTCTTCCTACTTTCACCCAGCTTCAGGTATTTGAGGCCGATCGTCTTCGTCTCCCATTTTATGAGCCCAATACCAATCTTCCTCTTCTCTGTACTCTGCGGAAGCTACAGCTCAGGGCCTCTTCAGTCCAGTGGATGGCGGGGAGAGAATTCCTATGCCTGGAGGAGTGTGTGATCCTGCTTCCTCGTTTTTGGGAGGCAATTCAGCTGCATGAGGTGCAATTGCCGTCCTGCAAGAAATTGACCTATCATGGTTACCCAATGACCACATCCCGATATTTCCATGCTCCTCAAATGAGAGCAATGGAGCTCATATCTCATGACTGTAATGAACAGAGGGTGTATCATCATCTACGTCAGCTATGCAGAGTAGATGGAGGGATTTCCCAACTCACGGCTCTATATACACATCACATTTCAGTGTAGTGAACAGGTCTTAATCAAGCTGCTGAAGCATCTGCTCCCTCTACGAGAGTTGGTATTATGCATTGCCCATCCCTCACCGTCCTGGCAGAATTTCCTTGAGTCACTGGCCGCCAAACCGTCTACAAATGAATGGCCTCCGTGGGGCTCATGGGGGACCAATCACCAGCAGTTGGAGCAATGGTGCTACTCTCAAACCTGGCGTGCCAATGTCCTCCCGCACCTGGAGTACCTGGGCATACAGTGTCCCAAAGGCTTTTCTCTATCTGAGTGCTTTGACAATCGTCCGATACTTAGACTTGCTGGATGGACTAGATCACACATGACTCCGCCTTTGGAGCATCTGAAAGTATGGGAGGGGAGGACCACAGATGACATTGTGGTCGATTACATTTCCACGGACTATCTGGATAAGCACCATGGGATATCGAGTAAAGAATATGACGCAATGATCGTCATGGGAGTGGTCACACGATGTCTGGTCATTCACGGTTATGCTATTCCATTACTCCAACTCGATTCCACTGCCCTCTTTAGGCGGCTCCAGCATCTTGAGCTCACCGGCGATGGAGTTTATGAATTCCTTATTCTGCCATGCCTGGAACAAATCAAGGGGCTGGAAATTTGGTTTGGAATTATTCCTGTGCATTCTTTGGACCTTGACTTACCATTGACTCGTACTCTCCATTGGCTTAAACTGCATTTTTCAACATCTTCTTGGATGCTTGGGAGGACCTTCGAGGCCCTGAGAGAATTCCAGATGGTTCGGTCACCACTCGCACCTGAGAACCTGTCTGGGTATGAGGGGCTGCAGACTGACCTTCCTGTCTGTACAAGATTGGAGTTGAAGGACTGTCCAATGGACTATCTCCGCTTCTTTTCCTGTTCAAATGTCCAAATCCTTCGTTGGTGGCAAACGTCAGCTTGGACTACCTTTGATTTCGCAGCTCTCGTTTCATCACATGGTTTAGCGTTTGATTTTGCCTGTTTGCAAAATCTTGATATTGTCGTTCCTCAGGATTTGGGGCTAGATTCCTTGATTCATTTTGTCCTTTGTGGTGCATGGGAGCAGCGAGTATGGCGAGATATCAGGAATGTAGGAGTGGAGATCCAGTTTAATTCCTCCTCAGAGGCATCCCACTTCATCGACCAGATAGTTGGACAACAGCAGCGTTATGGGAAATAGTGGAAAGTGTTCACGGCTACCAGGGGATTCGTCGGGCACGAGCATGTCAATGTTAATGTATCCATGTGAAACGCCTTGTATAAAGTGGGTCAGGAGCACTATGCTATTTAGCATTGTTGTGTATTGTCATTTGAAATTTCCTATTATTTGTCATTTTCCTCCGACTGGCCAATTCTTGAACAGATCCACCCTTCTCTACTAGCCTCCACAATGAAAGACATTGTGATGTTAGGTTTGGGGCATGATATGGTTTGGAGCAGTATTTATCTCAAGAACAAAAAAGGAGCCCATCACATCACCCCTCACATAGCACCCAATCGATGGTAGCCATACGCACTTCAATTTGTAGGATATATATCTGAGGCGATAATGCGTATCCCTGCGCTCAGGCTCTCCTCAGCCATTCAGTCCGCGATTCCATCATCATATCTTCCATGTACGTGCCACGGTCGGTCGTCACCTCGTATATCGTATTTCCATATATTCTGTATCTTACGTGTTTGTACCTGGTGGCCAGGTACAAACACGATACTTTGCTCATCCTATCGCCAACGCGGATACTCCAACGCCCTGACTTTATTGCCTCGCCCAACTTTGGCACCTCAGTATCAATGCCAATATGAGCAATATAGCTGATTGAGAGTTGATTTCTCGGGGGTGATGCTGAGGCGGGCCATACTGAAGGCCAAGCCCGAGTCTATCGGCAGACGAGCCAACGGGCAGCAGGAGCGTAGCAGGGGCGAGTTCTTGATTAGCTCAGAATGAACCCAAGGCCTCAAGGGCGCAAAGAGCTGCCTTATTCGCCTTACCATGGGACCAGCTCCTGAACTCACCACCTCATTTTAGTTTCTGTCGTCCCGGGTATTAGGGGCAATGTAATATGGGCCCATTTCGACGGTTGGCCGCCCTCTCCAGCCCATTATTTCGAAGGGTTTATCTCGGCCTATCGATTTCGATCACTCCATGCACCCGCACTCCGATTTTGATATTCCAAAAGCTCGACCTCGGTTCCTCCTAATTTGATAGCCTTATAACATACTCATAATGGTGCTTTCTTCGAGAGGGCCAGCCAAAAAAATGTATCAGGATTTTTCCCGATTTTTCCCGATTTGCCTCACTCCCCCCATGGCCGCTTGCACGAATCCTCCTCCCTGATTTTGGCAATACCCGAACGTTTACTATTGAGGCTTTCTTCAGAAATCAACAGACGAATATAATAACCCAGGTTGTTGAGTGGACGGTGGGACCCAACCTTCAGATACCTATAGTATCGCGACTCGATGACCGTATCGTAGCGTACCCCGAATATAGGAAGTTTGGGATGACGCAGAGAACAAGAAGAGAAGGGGATCGAACCTGACGGATGACGAGAAGGGGCGCGCGCAAAGTATGACGGAAAATAAACCTCTCTTGTCACCTATTTCTACCGTGTAATTGCTTACGTAGTAGCAGCAACCGAGCCACATACGAAGTCAGTGCCAAATGTACGGTGATTGGGCCGCGCCTGCAACCCTGCATGACTGGGGCCTTCCATGTTCTTTTCTACCGACAACTCGCTTCGCAGTATAAGAGAGACCGGGACCCATCGTGACGGTGTGTGGTTTACAGGCTAGACAAATAAGAAACGATTCAACGATGTCGGGGGAGCGCGGATTGTTATCATAGGTGTTAGGTAGGGACCCTGTGTCGATCAATGAGGTCTCTAGGGTCAAGCTAGCTCACCACGTGCGACCGTACCCATTTAGCTTGGCTTAGTCGGGTTGATCCGAAATTCTGGTCGAGTATTGTTCCGGTGTCCAACCTATTCACGACCTTTATCACGTCTAGTTATCGCAGCAGTAAGGATATCGATCCCTCAACTTCGGGTATCGTCCTTCATCGTCGATAAAACATTGACTGACGCCTTCACGAGTAAAACCTGCAATACTCATTTGATGATTTGGAAGATCTTATCACCTATATAGCGGTACCTGTTAGCTGGTGATGACGCTTGGCAATGACGCTGGGTTGTGATGTAGACAGGAGAAGGGGGACAGGGGTATTTATCATGTATATATATGGTGCGCTGCTCAGTGGGAGGAACCTCACGGTTATTTCCCCCACTGAGCGGCCACCAGGTTTGTTATATGTATCACGGTTATTTCCCCCACTGAGCGGCCACCAGTATCGTCACAGTACCAGTGATGGCGATGGGGTTGATACTTAGATTGAATCAAGACGACTGTGGAAGCTATTTGTGCAAACCCGAACCTTTCACAACGACACTTGGTAATTAATGGTTAATATCTCATTAAGCCATGCATAGAGCCTGCAGTGGCAACGAAAAGAATAAACGTCAAACTTTGTTATTTCTATCTGAATATCTCGCAAAAACGGGACATCAGTGTCACGTAATACATTCATAGTCTCCGCAGTGATACTTGCCACCTGGACATGCACATGGGCCAAGTTTACTGCAAGAACTCCAGGTACAGCTGTTTGTGAATGTCTACTAGTTCAAAAGACGGCTAACACTTCGAATGATTCACTTACTCGCATCGGACAGTTTTTGCACAGTGCAAGCCATGGTACCCTTGCGGACATTTGTCTCCACAATAACCGTTAGAGGCTTTACACCCAATCTTAATGTCTACACCGGGGCTGCCGTCCTTCCAGCAAGCGGCACACAAGGAGTTGCAATTCAACCCGACGGCTGTCTGGATGAGGCTGGCTCCAATAAGCAAGCAGCTGGCTACAGGGAATGCTTTCATGTAAACCTTCCGCTCTAGTTAGCTTGAACAATAGCTAGTACGGATATAAGAATGACTAACCTGAGCGGATGGGTCAAAGGAGTATCGATCGCTGATGAGGATTTGATGCCTCGTTTACCGTACTGGCAACCTCTTTTAAAGGATATGGTACTAATGATACGAATTCACCCGCTTCCCAATATGGGTAGTAAGTGCCGTACTCCACCTTGTGTGGGAAGGGAAGAGAAAAGAAGGCCGGACCGGGGATCGAAGCCGGGACTCGATCCCAATCTAGAAGGGTGCGTCGCCGCTAGTTCGCTACCCAGCCGGAATCATCATCTCCAACACCTTGAGGGTAGGAACGGAACGGGAGTTGTGAGTGTTTCTCCCCGATCTCGTCCGAGGCAGTGACAATTACCTTTCACGGTTTTGGCCAGCTAGATCGGGTGCCCCACAACTGATTGCTCTTGGTTTTGCCAAGAAGTCGGAAAGGGTAGTGGTCTTTCCAGATTCACAAGGGCGAGAACATAAGTACATTTCCATCCAAAGCGAAAACGTACAACGACGGAAATCTCTCTGTTGGGAGAACTATCGTGTCCTAGAGCCAGGCACAGGGCACACTAGGCACAGGGACCAGTATCTACCGTATCAGACGCCCGGTCAGCACCACAGCGTCAGGGAATCGTCCATACGCGGGTTCGTAGCACAAGCTACTGATTGAAATATTTCTCGCTCAAGGTTTCGTCGTCGCTGTCAGTGAGGATGTGGTGGGTGTCGGAATATTAAATAATAGATAGGGTTTAACCCTTCCTATGGCGACCGAGCGTCGGTCACATGCTGCGTTGCGCGCAGACCCCACCTCCGTGTATTTGGCAATCTCCCTCATGTGCAGACCGTGTATAAGTAATCCCATCGTAGAGGTAGATAAAAGAGTGTATATTTCCGTCAGTGAGACCCTTGCTGGTTCAGTGTACGTGTAGCAACGGAATGCGATTAAAGTGGTCGTAGTAGATGGTGAAAGCTCCACCGTAGGGAGGAAATATTGGGTTCACGTATGATGCCCGTTCGCAACTCTCTCCAACAGCAGCGAAAGCGGATGGACTCTCATCCAAGGGCAAAGGAGAACGCACCGTGTAGCATAGTGCCGGCGCAGCCTTCAGTTCAACTTTATCCTTCTGGTGACTGGAACGCAGCCTCGAAGGAGCGTAGGGTGTCCATTCGTGCATGGTGAGTGTAGAGTTGTCGTGGCCGTACGAAGACGAAAGATGACAACAGGACATGGAGCGTAGGCGTTAGGTGTATGATGCAGTCCCTCTCTTTCCCACCCAAAAAAGAGGAAAAGAAAAATGACAGCTGTCGAGCGCGCGACACCTGACGGGGTCATAGCTAGTACGTCGTAGCGGCGTTCGCAGTGGTGCTGGAGGCTGTGACATAGATTGGGGTTGCTGTTGCGCTGCTTATTCCTTACGAGTGACAGGTTGACGTGGTCGACGCACAGCTATATTCTTCGTTGTCACGGCGTCACTGTCCACTAAACTCTCGCCACCCTCCGTCCCATTAGGGTTAGGGCATGGCTGCCATCCCCCAACTATCTGTTCCTTGATCCTAAAGTGGCTCGCTGCTATCTCGGGCGGTCCAAAGGTCACCCATTGAACATCTGGATCCGCATACACAGACTGCTCCGAATACTGCAAATTCATGTGAGGACGGGCTATGGGGCCGATGGCGTTCTCTCGTACTCGGTTTGTTCAACCTGGGAAAATATGTGTGTATTTCCTTAGCTCTAGAACATATTGATCCTCTTCAATCACAGCCATTTCTCATAAAACCACTTCAAATGCCTAACTTCTCCATTGTCTACCTTTTTTCGGCGCCATTCAAATGAACCCAACTCCACTATCACCTTAAGGGTATCTCCGATTTCAATTGGAAGCGCTATGAGCCAGTTGACGGCACCGTTTCTGTCAGCTGTGCGTGTTCATCAATAAAAGTGGGCAACCAAGCTTCCAGCACGTTCAGGAATGGGGTACGGTGCTTCAAAATCTTGCTATTGAGGATGTCTTGGTCACCCCCAGTATAATTCTCGCTTAGCGAAACTTGCTTATCTCTACGGCCTCTTGTAATTAATCAGACTAGTAGCACATATCGCCGTACTACATAGCATCATCTGTTTCGAGCTCCTGTATGTCAAAATGGCACCGCCTTTAGATAACATGCGCGCCATAGACATCACATCACCCAGGCTGCGACACTCGAAGCCCAAGCCTGTTAAATGTGTTGGAGTGGAAGATTCCTCTTCTTTCCGACTAAGTAGCATTACGGCGACCCACCCTTCTAGAATTAGAGGGCCCCAGGTCCGATCCTCGATCTAGCCTTTTTTTTCACTTCCTCCACACTGTACGGACCCTGGCTTCCGATCAAGGGGTACTCACTACTTTCCGAAATCGTACCCGACTGGAGGAGTTCCGTGCCGTCACGACGGCCGTTCTCGCGGATTATGTTTCAAGACGGGAAGAAATGCGACGCCCGCTTCATACCTCAGGCCACATGTGGCGCGTGCTGAAGTTACAAACACGACCGACGACCTGGGGACAGAGTCACGCGGAGTTGAACTAGGCGATGATGAGAACGGTGACCCCTCAGAAGCGCCATATCATGCAATGAAGATTGCGACGACGAAGTTACAGAGCTCATCTGAACTGAAGATGAGCTCCGTACTGATTCAAAGTTCGTGTACGATTCCAGTTTCTCTACCGCAAAACTTATGAATGACCCTGCTCGACGTACCTTGTAGTATTTTTAGTTCATATGTCCCTTCGATCCACTGGAATGGTTGTCACGACGCTGTCGGAGACAATTCCAGTACATATTTCCGTTCATCACAAGCAGGAACCTCGGAGAGGTCTAGGATATCACGGGATTATACCAGTCCAGTATGTGCGTGGTGTTCGGAGATGTGACGCAACAAAGTGCGCGAATTGCAAACAATCGATCACTAGTCGTGGAATTGATGGAGGACGGAAGAAATAACACGCACCCTACGTACTATTGCCTGAGTAACCGACCTGGTTATTGAATATATACTCAGGCGTTGATAGAAGACAAGCGTCTGTATATTATAATCACCTATTAAATATATACTAGGGATAGGTGAGTCGTAAGCGACAGTGGAGTAGACAGCACATACCTCAGACGTTGATAGAAGACAAGCGTCTGAGGCATGTGAAATCGTGATGAAGCTTGAAATACAGATAAACAACAAAGAAAATAGGGGATTATATTATACGTAATAAAGGAAAGAGAATCGTCATAATGAACAAGAAATCTAACACTGCTCGCAGTGTCGAGGCCAGTTAAGCACCACTTGTTCAAGTCTAGGGTCTTGGAATTGGTAAGAGGGTGCCTTTAGCTTTGAAGGCCAGTCCCTGCTTCAACAGATTTTGCCAGGGAACTTGTGAGGACTACTCAGTGCTGCCACGTCTTCCCGGATCGATCCGCAAGTCTGCCACATCACGCATTTCAAATACATCGCCTTCTGGTTATGACAACCCTGTTGGGGAGACCGGCTCTCGGCACCGCATTGACAGTGGCAGCGCGCTAGCTATCGAGATATTAATGTTCTCATCCTATTTACTACCGTCTGATTGCTTCCTGTGGCAACCGAGCCCCTGTCAATTGCGGGTTCGCGGACTGAGTCCCTGCGCGTTTTGCAAGCTCTGCTATTTTTCTCCGTCTCGATGTTACTTGCCTTACGTGCCCGGTGGTACTATAATTCTTCTCGATTTGGTACGCGCCACTACTATATAAGATAGCAGGTGGCTGTATACTTGAAGCTAATCACCCGCCCCGTCCGTTGGAAAAACTGACAGCTGACAGGTGTATATCAAATTGAAAATCACTGGTACTTAGGTCATCTGACAGGCAGATTTTCAATTTGATATCTGCCTGTCAGATGACTTACGGTGATTTTCAATCATTGAAAATCTGCCTGTCAGATGACCTACCAGTGATTTTCAATTTGATATACACCTGTCAGCTGTCAGTTTTTCCAAGGGGCGGGTGATTAGCTTCAAGTGAATTGGCTGTATATCGTAGTGCAACACACGTGGTTTTGTTTTCCGACGGTGGCCGCACACCGTAACACGTATCCACGTTCAGGCTGTCGACCGAGACTTTAATCTGCGTGGAGGAGCACTGGGTCCAGATTCACTGGAGCACAGACCATGCAGTCGCTTCGTGGCCTATAGGCGCCCAAGGTTTGCTGCAACCGAAGCGGTGAGATTTTCGTTCTGGGTTGACTGTCCTGCTTTTCTCACCACACTGGTCGCACCCGCGAGAAAATGACTGCTCTGCTCTTGAAGCGCAGTCTACCGCAGCTGGTCACTCCACGTCACGCAAATTCCCCCGTCAGTCTCAATTACTTTTGGCGCCCGCCCAACATTTGCACCTCAGCCTCAATTACTCTCTGTAAACCGTGTCCTTACCATCGTCTCACCTGAAATAATGTCCACGATTGGTCCCACTCGTCCGCATCGACGCCCCACCATTGTCGAAGATGTTCGTCAGATTTTCAAGCCACGTAAGCCTCAGATGTCTGCCACGCCAATGGATTATGAAAGCTAACGCCACTACTGCTACTTGAAGGCCCTCAGGAACGTGAAAACCTCAAGAAACGTCGGAGACTGCAGAAACCATATCCAATGACTCGATATCGAACTGGTATTAACAAATACCTTCCCACGGAACTCTTGGAAAAGATCTTACTGTATTGCATTGAATCGAATCACATGAAATCCGGTCAATTGGCTTCTGTCTGTCGCTGCTGGAGATCTGTTATCACCGAAATGCACTATTTATGGTCCACCTTGAGGGTTGGAACCTGGACCGAGAAAGAGCAGGTTGCCATTTGGATGCAGAGAGCACACCCAAAGAAAGTTCTTATTGATACCGAAGGGTATGATCAGATACTATCTAATAATCCATTCGATGCACTCCGGGATGCCCTTGCAACCACCAGTCAGTGGCATGGGCTTACCGTTTCCTCATTTCCTCCTGAAAACCAGGCTCGTCAGCTTCGCTTACAATCTGCGAGACCAATGAATGATTTGAAAGCCCTGCATGTGGTAGCTGGCTGTGTGTATTCTCCCTCAATCACACATCTGCTTGATCTTGTCCCAACTGGAGCTCCACTCTCTGAGCTGAGACTTTGTCCCCCTTTCGCGAGTGCCTACTTCCTCCAACCTCTTTGGTTCCCTGTGTTGCAGAATCTCGCAGTGCTTGTTGTTAATGGCAGAGATATTGATGGGCTATTTGAGCTTCTCCCTACTTTTACCCGGCTTCAGATATTTGAGGCTGATCGTCTTCGTCTCCCATTTTATGAACCAAGTACCAATCTACCACTCCTATGTACTCTTCGAAAGCTGCAGCTTAGGGCCTGTTCAGTCCAGTGGATGGCCGGGAGACGATTCCTATGTTTGGAGGAGTGTGCAATCCTCCTTCCTCGTGATTGGGAGGCAGTTCAGCAGAATGAGGTGCAGTTACCATCCTGCAAGAGACTTAATTATTATGGTCACCCAATGACCACAGCTGAATATTTTCATGTGCCCAAAGTGAGAGCAATGGAGCTCAGATCTCATGACTGCAAGGAACAGAGGGTCTATCGGCAGTTGTACCATCTGTGCACATTGGATGGAAGGATGTCCAGACTCACCATCCTACACCTCACACTTCAGTGCAGTGAACAAGTCTTCACCAAGGTCTTGAAGCACCTGGGCCCGCTGCAGGAGTTGGTTTTATCTATTGCCTACCCTTCAAGCTCCTGGAGATTGTTTCTTAAATCATTGGCTGCACAGCCGCACACAAAAGACTGGCCCGAATATTGGGGTTTTGGGCGAGATACTTTTCAGCAATGGGAGAAATGGTGTGCATCGCAAACATGGCATGCTAATACCCTCCCGCATCTGAAATACCTGGGCATACAGTGTCCCAAGGACTTTTCTCGGTCGGTGTGCCTTGACAATTTCCCAATATTTCGACTTGTTGGATGGACTAGGGCACATTTGACTCCACCTTTGGAGCATCTGAAAGTATGGGAGGGGAGAGGGGCCACGGATGACGACATTGTGGATTATGTTTCCACTGGCTACCTGAAGAGGCATTCTGGAATATCCAGTGAAACAGATGATTGGATGATTATCAGAGGGATGGCCACACAACGTCTGGTGATTTATGAATCCGCTACTCCATTACTCCAACTCCATTCCACTGCCCTCTTTAGGCTGCTTGAAGACCTCGAAATTCACTGTGATGATAATGCCGTCAACCCCTTGATGCATCATCTCGAAATCTCAATTTTACCTTGCCTTGAACAAATCAAAAGGTTGAAAATCTGGAGTAGAATAATCCCTGTATATTCCTTGGACATTTACCTACCATTGGTTCGTACTCTCCAGTCACTTAAACTGGTTAGTTCAACATATTCCTGGATGCTTGGGAGGAGCTTCAAGGCCCTGAAAGAATTCGAGGTTGATGAACCACCCGGTGGACTCGAGAACCAGCCCAGGCGCGAGGGGCTGCAAGTGGACCTGCCTACCTGCACAATATTGAAGTTGGATGGCTGTTCGGTGGATCATCTTCGCTTCCTTTCCTGCCCAAATATACAAACCCTTAACTTGGGGCAACTTCGCGTGTGGCCTTCCATTGATAAGGCAGCCTTCAAGTCACTCCGTGATTTCTTGTGTAATTGCATATATTTGCAAAGACTTGAGATTCGCATTTCCCAGTGTTCGGGACTACAGTCTTTGAATCAGTTTGTCTTTCGTGGTGCATGGGAGCAGGGAGTATGGCGAGATATCAGGAGTGTGGAAGTGAAGGTCCTGTTTTCGATTGATGAAGAATCCTTCTTCACACAGGTGGTCGGACACCAGCGGCACTATGGGAAATGGTGGAAAGAGTTCACAGTCACCAAGGAAACCTCGAGGCCGATGGTGATAGTCAGGGCATCCATGTGAATAGTATTGTACAAAGCAGGTTAGGAGCACTCTATGCCGTTCAGTTCAATACTATTTCTTTTGTATTTGGATTGTTGTCTATTTTCATTTGATTTCGAGAGCACTATAAACCGTACCCTACTACAAGTCACATGCCTCCAACTATGTACGACCAGCTGTTGAAACGGTCTACCCTTCAAGCTGTTTACTCCAACGTCCATCGACGGTACTCAGGACCAATCACCCAGGGTTCGAAGGGGTCCATGGGTGACAGGAAGAGAAGCCATGCAATTACACATTATTATTCGCACATGAAATGAATTTAGGTCGAGTTTAGCTGCATATGAGGCTTCAGCAAGAGGACAGTCCGAGCGTCCGTCAACGATGAGCAGAGCTTGGAAACATGAGGGGATGGATAGCTCGTTCGTAAGCAATATAATGTCTATAACCTTCCATCCGCAGATTAGATCGTTATTTCCGCCTCTTTGTCTCTCTGCTAGGTGGGTGCAACGCGTTGTAAGTGCTCTATCACTTATTATGAACAATCTATTCCGGCTTCGTCTACGATTCCTTCCGCCTAAACGCTCACTCCACACACCCGAAGTCTATTCCTCGTCCATAACCTTGCCGCCATTGGATTCGTTCACGAGCACGAACCGATAACGAGCCTTGCCTTCCTCCATCTTGACTACTGCATCGTTCGCCTCTCTGAGGGGAATCTTGGGAAAGAAGGAATATCAGTATTTGGAATTTTGGCTCAATCACGAAGCTAAGGGTACACGTGATAACTCACCTTCTGAATCCAGGGTCTGATATTGTGCTTTACAGCGACCTCAAGCATCTCGTCGATGTCCTGAGGCGACCCAATAGCCCAGCCAGTCATGTGGATATTGGACATGATCAGTGGAAAGACTGAGAACTGTGGAATTGGCTCCTCAGGAGCGCCCACGACTGAAAGGATAAGAGGAACGAGAGGTCAAATACACGATCAATGTTATACAGATCGGATTATACTCACATACAATAGTACCTCCGAGACGAAGGAGGCTAAGGTATCCTTGCAAGGGCATGTCTGCGTTGCCTAGCAGTCATAATATTGAGGATCGGGGGCCGCGAGTAGATGAATCAGGGCTACTTACTAACAGTGCAGATGATGAGATCCAGGGTACGGGTATACGGTTCAAAATTCTTGCTAGAACCGTCTCGGGTTGCGATAACTGCGATAGGCAATGAGCCAAAGAAAGAGAAAGATGTAAACGGAGACATACACCTCGTGGCACCCATTTGGTCTGCATCCGCGCGTTTGCTATCAGAGTGGGAAATTGCAGTAACGTTCGCGCCTAAAGCCTTAGCGAAGAGCACGCCAAAGTGCCCCTGAAGACCCAAGCATTAGATCATAACTCTTGATTAAAGAGCGTGTGCACACGCACCAAACCCCCGACTCCTATGATCCCGACGTCCTTGGCGGTGGTTCCTGCTCCGTAGTGCTTGAGTGGACCGAAGACGGTAATACCGCCACACAGCATAGGCGCAGCCATAGCGGGTGGGATTTCCTTTGGGATCTACAGCAGGACGCGGTATGTTAGGGAATATCGAATGTAAGTAATAACCTCAGAGCTCGCCTTGATGACGAAGTGGGCGGGAACACGAGCGTAATTGGCGTACTAGAACACAGATGAATACACCTGGTAAAGGAGCCAATAATTGACTCACTCCTCCGTTTGTCTTGTCCCCTTTGCCTGCACCGCGCTTGTAGACGCTGGCGTAGGTACCGACCACACCTTCAACACAGTATGGCTCTTTGTGCTGTTTGCATGGGTCGCAGACACGGCAAGAGTCACTCTGGGCGCCGACGCCGACCAAGTCCCCAACCTAAGAAAGGAGCAAGATGAGGTCCACTATGGCAGAAAAGGAATGAATAGGTGCACTTACCTTGATATTTTTCACGTTCTTTCCAACTTTGACCGCCGTCCCGACGATCTCATGACCAACCACCTGCGGATAGTCGACTTCGCCCCAGCCGGAGCGCATCGTGTGCTACGAGGAGAATCAGCTCCCAAAAAATGGTAGCTGGTAGAGTGGGTGCAGACCAGATCACTTGCACAGATACCACAGTACAGAATCTTGATATCGACGTCCTCTTCATCCCACTTCTTAGCGTCGTACTCTTGCCATTTGAGCTGGCCCTTGACCGCGTTCCTATATGGCTAATCAAAAACCAGATGCTGAGGCGAGAACAGTCAGGAGGTACCTGTCTAGGGCAGCCCAGCCTTCAAACTGCCGGTGACGGTCAGATACTGTGAAGAGACACAGGTGACACGTACTTTGTAGTGAGACATGGTGATTGAAATGCCACAATTGGTTATTTATATAGCTATGGGGAGTATAGCGGGAAAGGGGGTAGGTCAAACTTGACCTTATATAGCTGTAGTGACCCAGCCCCAAGTTCACCTGATTCCTGGACCGCGCAATAGGTTTACCCTCGCGTTGTGAAGGCTTGTTCAGCAGTGCGGAAGTCCGAGAAGAGAGCATCACCACGATGGCGACCCTAGGAGTACTTTGTATATGCGGCGCTGGTGATGGGCGCCCATGCTTGTTGGCGAGACACGAGTGCTGAATAAGAGGACTGCCGGTATGATGGACGGTGTTCGGCTCCTAGACGCGTGGCTCCTATTCATTTTCGGAAATCCGAAACGACAGCAGAAGCACCCGACGGCATAGGGTATCTGAAACCACGTTGACAAATTCTACGTGTAACGTCACGCGTTTCTAATATTCTTTCAGACCACACGACGTGAAACTTGTTTTGAAGAAGACATTTTGCCTTGTTCTAAAGGATATACTGATGGTGTAATTGCAGGGAGGCCTCTGTCCTTAAGGGATCGCCTGGCGTAACCATCGAAGGTGGACATCTACGTCGCGACAAGCTCGCTGTTGTACCACATCCCTCTGCACAATTCTCCGAAGCACCCACTGGTGCACCAAAACTATACCGAATCACACAAAGGCCTAAGTCCGAAATTGGCCCATATGCTCAACAGTATGACATTTCCAATCGACGCAGTGAGTTATGAACGAAGGTCTACGCAAATATCTAACTTAACAACACACCTTCAAATGTCCGCCGACTGACTTAGATGAGCGAGACGGCGGTCATCGAGGAATAGAGTGGCGTCGCATGAAGATTGAGGTTCCTGCAGAGGTCAGTATATTGTAGGTCATCCAAAAGGAGACGACGAACAAAATGATCGGCAGCATCACTGCAGGTAGTCATGGTTCCGATATTTCTACCATCATCTACTGTCACGGCTCCATTTAATTTTACCATGATTTCCACATTTGTGATTGTGATAATTGTTATTAAAACCACGATCGCTACCGCCTCGATCATCGGCCTTGATAGTGAACTACATCCAGAGATGAAGTTAGCACACCTCCCAGTAAGAGAAATTGGGGCGAGCACCAATGAACTACGCACGGGCAGTCACCGAGATAGTCGTGCAAAGCAACGTTGACGAGAACGGGTTGGGGAGTGCTCGAGCTGATGCTGCATATTCGATAGGCACTAGCAGATAAGCCACCATAAATAATATGAGGACGTGGGGCCAAGCACGATAGATACGCTCCAAATAACCTTTTTGGAAATACCGGGTGCTGGTGGTGGCCGGTCTGGGTAGGAATGGTACCAAATCTGGGGAACCCGTGAGGTTTTTCTGGACGGGAAAAAAGCAACAGTAGCTCGAGTACGAACGCATGGACCACTGTTCTTATAATTCAGGCCGACGAACGACCATTGATAGCTGGCCAGATGCTATTGCTGTTCGCCCAACGACTTGCTGTCGTTCATGCCGTTCAAATCGTAGGGCAGCTTAAATGAGGTCGAGACCGCCTGCGCAGAGAAGGGCAGAGGTTCGTCCTGATCATCGTGGGCGAGAGTAAGAGTAAGCGAGTAAGGCCGTCATCAAGTAGGTTCCTGTCGGCTGGTGAACGGGAGAATGGTCTTGTTGTCGAGTTCGACTAGCTGATACTCTTGCAACGATTGGTGAGTATGCGGTGGGCGGTGACAAGAATTAAGCAAGCGCGTCGATGCAGAATATGTTCTGCAGACTGCGACTAGTTGAAGTGATCGCTGAAGACGGCCGGATAAAACCCAATCTCTCACGGCATGACACGTGTTCGGGTGCGTTATGATACTAGGCGCGAGTATATCAGCGCGAGTGAATTGTCATGGTCTCGTACAATTCGGCCCTGCAGTGGACAGCAAAGAGGGGGGTCCAGAAGATATCGGTAGATGTTGTGGAAGTGGCGATTGTGGGCCGGCGGAGGTATTGGTTCGGAGGGTCGGGCGGATAGTAGCAACGATTGGTGAGTGTGCGGTGGTCGACGATATTAGCAGTAACGAGAGACGAGTGCGTCGATGTAGAATGCGTTTTGCAGACTGCAGCTGGTCGAAAGTTACTGCTGAAGATGACCAGGGCTAGAGACGCGATCTCGGCCACCCGCCTGGTTGTTGAAGACTAGATGGCCTTTTGGATTGCCAGCAATACAGGATGGGTATTTTAGCACAAACGCTGGAATTGTCCAGAAGGCGTGACCCAGAGCACGATTCTATCTCTCCAAGTCTCAAGGCTGGGCATGCCGTTAGTCTTATGGAAACCAGCACGGCTTACGGAGTATATGGTGTCAATTTGTGTCCCAGGAGGTGGAGGTCATCCGTGAACGACTGTAAGAATGGCCATGTCGTCGTGGGTCGAGGTTGCTGGCGATGAAAGTGGGGCACTTGTTGGCTTAGTGGTCGCAACGGAATACGGTTCAGGTGGTCGCAGTAGACCCATCGCATCGGAGGCAAGGCAAGGGCATGCGGGCGTTGAGGATTGAGACCTCGATCGTTTGTCTTCATTGCAGGAAGGCTAGACTGAGCGGCTCAATTTGTTGACATCACATTCAGATACTTGAAGGCGGTTCATTCTAAAACCTAAATGAGAGCCATGGACCATCTCGTTTGAGTGCGGGCGGGACTAGCTCTGATGGAGGCTGGATTTCACTAAGCAACTACCTCCGAATAATTCGACTTAAATTCATTGAGCTGACGTTGGACATTGCGTATACTAGGACACAGCGTTTCATACAAACTGATCTCCCATTCTTTCCCGTGACCAATCCCCGCCAGCCGGGACCGATTCGATACCTCGGATATGCTGCAGTCACAATTGACGATACTTGGCAAAAAAAAAATTCTAGACAAGGATGGGAGGCTTATGTAGATAGAAACGAAAACCCAGAATGTTGAGAGGCAGAAACCACATTCAGATCAGAGCGGTAAGAATCTCATGGTAATAATCACACTAACAATCGACACGAGAACACAATAGTATTCTAACAACGACCGGCTATGAGAGCCTATGGTATGCCCCTTTTTTTCCGCCACAAGCTTAATTCTGTTCCAATATCTGAGGGCCGGACACCCAACCCGGGGCCAATAATCCAATAATCATAATCTTATAGTTTCCACCTCATGATATGGGAGCTCCAGTAAACATTAAAGTAACGGTGAATATCATATACAGATCTCCCAACCGAGTCCCCCCCCTTTGCAACTTCCTCCACAGACGCGTGTAGCTTCCATCAATCGTCGGGTATCAGGGACCGGGAATTCCGGTTGTATCCGGGTTTCAAGCTCCGTTCACTGGATACCAGATGGACGATATAATGGCCTCTGGATTTGTCTTGTGTTTATAACAAGTACACAAACACGATTGCTCTCGTTGTACATGGCTTCGCGAAAACTTTCTGACTGGCGGGACGGCCTCTCCGGCTAAGGGGTCGACGCGCCGTTTAGCGAGGACGGGGGTACGCGAGACTCATGTGGTGCACCGTGAGTAGGTCAAGGAGAATGCATCAACAATCAAGGGCTGCGGAGATCGTGATCAAGGTGCCGTGGGGGTCCTCTGCCAAAGCTTGTCAAGCGTGTTAAATTTGCTAAGCCTGGCAAGCGGACAATTCGACCCTTTGTGATTTCGTTGTTCGAGGCAAATTTCAAAGTACACATATTCTGTCACCACCCACATACGTTCATACTGCCCATCTGCTCCCGGCATTATCGTGATAGACGAGTTTTGCGCTCATTTCCACCTTCAACGTGTTGTCTCTTGCGTCAAAGGTAGTAATGGGCACTCTAACTACCAATCAAGAATTTGCTGTGATGGAGATGTGGTCCACTATGCTTTCGCAATACGTCTCTGCGATGGGTATTGTGCTCGTAGTCTACGATTATCTCCTCACTATACAGGACGAGGTATGTTTGATCCTTTTGCGCCTCAGGGCAGTCGATCTCAGTTTGCACACCTTTTGTAGAAACGCCTTGTGTGGCCAGGAGGCCTGAATTTCCCCAAATGCTTGTACTACTTGAATCGGTACCTCACTATATCTTCTTTACTATTTTGCACCTACTGTGGGTAGTACGCTTTTGTTGGGAGGTCAGAACATTGATATATTATGACTAGATCTCGCAGGGTTTCGGCCTGCACTGTCCAATCACGTGAGCATCTCTCATTTGGACTATTGCAACTCATAGAGACTAACTTGTTTCAGTTGTCCGTTCGTTTCGATGATATAGGTTCCGCATGCTCACCAGAACTCAGTTGTCAAGCAGTCGGTGCCGTTACGGCAGTATCCGTGGTAGCAGCTACAGCATCATCGACAGGTGATACCTTTTAATTGACCCTTTCAGTCAAAAATTCTAACGGGTTACAGTCTTGCTCATTTTACGCCTAGGTGTGCTTTATAAGGACTCTCGATGGGTTGTACGGCTTCTGTGGGTTGCATTCGCACTTTTACAGGGGTTTCGCCTTGTATATGCTCTTTATTCTACCGCTTTGGTCTCTAGTGAGTCGACACTTAGCCAGCTGTGCCAACAGACTGACGTAATATATGCAGAGAGCATGGTCTACTCTCCACTAAGCAAAACGTGCCAATATGGTGTCAATGCGAGCTACACGCCCACCGCTATCCTTGCACTACCCGCGCTGCTCGATATTCTCCTTCTCGTCCTCACTGTTTTCAAAGCGATGAGGGTTCCTGCCTCGCTGAGAGCAAACTCCATTGTATGTGTAAAATCCCAGTTGAGTTCACGAAGAACCCTGAGATGAGACCTCATAGCTACGCACATTGATTCGGGATGAACTCTTGTACGTGGATTACCAACCGCCATGCGTCGTATCCTACTTAACCGCGTCACAGGTTCTTCTCTGTTATTGTAAGTGGATTACAAGGTCATTAAATTTGCAATTCCAAACATAGCCCATAGACAACGCTTCGCATCGCCAACTATGTTATCTGGCTCACCCTTCCGCCCGTATGGTCAGGTATATTGGTATATGCCGAATGGGGTATAGATTCGTTGTAAGCGTGCTGTCATTGGTGAAGCTGCGAATCCCAAGTGAATGTCTCCACAGGTTCACATGCCGTTTCTTTATCAACTTGCGGGCTATTGCTTTTCACCAGCGAACGTCGAATTTTGAAAGCCACGTTCCATCCTTTGACACTTCCCCTCTCGGCACACGCCCCCTCCGCGACCAATCAGGTCGGCTTTCGACAAACAACTTCATCCACGTGGAAATGGAAAAGACTGTTTACACCAGTGGAACCATTCTGAACGATGGAAATATGGAGCACCCAGATATAATCGACCTGGAAGTAATCGACTCGCAGGCTCATCAACAACGGAGATGAAGGAGCCAGTCGTAATGGAGGTAGTATGCCATATTAGTCATCTTTGTGCGGGTAAAATAATTGGTTCCCAGTAATGGTTGCCATCAACTCGACAGTTAGAACGTCATTTGAGCTTGAAGAAGTCGGGTAGACCCCGTGCAACATCAGGAAATTCAGACCTCCCAGCCGAGGTGTGAGTTCAACACCTGCTGAACGGGTGGCAGATCTTTCTTAAAGCTGATTCGCTTATCACACAAAGTCTCACAAAGTTTTAAAGAAACATTAAATACCCATTGCATGGTCTCACGGTTTATTATTCCTCGGTAATCATTGGCGGAGACTGAGCACTTAATCGAACGGATTATAGACTCAATCGTGTTCGTTCCGAGTGCCAGCTGCTATACCAATGTCAAGTGGACTGGTTCCCTGACTTTAAACAATGCAACACGGCCAATTGGTTCCTGGTGGAGGTGCGCCTTCGCGAGCCCGGCAAACTCCTTACTGACGTTTTCCATTCACACCGTCCTCTCAAGCCTGATCGAGTCGGAACGCCTAGCTAAGGACCGGGAAAACGGAAGCTTTGGATTCCCTGTTATAAGGACAGAACAAATTATTTCTTCAAACAGTTCATCCCCGCATCTCCTTTCCCACCAGAGGGGCGGGGATTCATGACCCGCAGATCGAACAGCCGAAGCGCGGGATTCTCCGCTTCAGTTGTTTTAGCCGGCCGAAGGGATCCGCAACCTTTGATGACATGTGCCAATGAGGCTATGACAAACACCTGGGGTTCATAGTCGCAGCAGCGTGTGACTTGGAGTGGGTTGTTGCGCCGCGAGTTGTTGGGTTGTGCAAATGCTTGACGTGCTCGCTCGGCGATTAGCTTGGGTCGTAGACAAATAAAACTGGACAGCCAGGCAGTGGTTGGCGAGGGAGAAGAAATGATGGTGGGAGGTCAACACAGCGACACCGGCGACGAATGCGTGTCAACGCGAGTGCGTAGCGGAGGCGACAATGCAGAGAGTCATTGAGACAAGCCGAAAAGCAATGAGAGATTGCGGTGTTCTGTGAGCTAAGTGGACAAACGGGAAACGAAAGAAGGCGATACGCACATGTCGGTGTATGACCAGCTTCGCTGAAGGTAAGGTTGGCGACAGCTCAAAGGCCCCACCACAGCCACCAACTCGGACGGGTGGGCTAATACCTCCCCGAGCCCATGCCATGTAGTTAGAAACACCGATGTAAAGTATGTAGATAATTAAAATACATAGTTTACTTCAGTCCAAATCGTGCCCGCCGCCCTCATTTGAGCCCCATTACGGAAAATTTTGTTTCTCGGCCGAAGGGTTTTTTTAGGCGAGAACGGCCCTTTGGGGGTTTACAAATATCCGGAGCACAGGATTTGATTTCACCATCACGTGATCTTGCTTTGTATTGCTTGCTTTGTATGGATCTTGCTTTGTTTTAAAATTAGCTAGATCGACGACGGAGGCCGGAACGCGCCGTTGAAATAGAATTATAATTGGTGATTTTATTGATGATTTATTGAAAGACGAAACTAGCTACAGATACAAAAAAAAAAAAACCGGACCCCAAAATTTGAAGCTTGAGGCTGGGTTTTTTGACAGGTTGACAGGTGTGGCTGTGGTGGGGCCTTTGGGCTGTCGCCAACCTTAGCATGAGTGCTGCCGATGAAGGTTGTGAGGGTGATGGACTTGTATGCGAGGGTGGTAGAGCTATGAGGCCAAATATCAGAGAGATGGACGGTCGAGAAGCATAAAGATAAGTTGAAAGAGCGATAGAAACACACCAGATAACATTTTGGAACACTGGGCGCTGGTGGTGGCTGGTCTGGGTAGGAACGATGACCGAAGCTAAGGAACCCGTGACATTCCTCTGGATGGGTTAATAGCCATACTAGCTCAATTGAAAATGCATGGACCATTCGCATTCCTTTGCACTCAGGCCGACGAACCGCCGTTGGTAGCTGGTAAGCGGCGACTGCTGCTCACCAAGCACCTCGCTATCGTTCTAATCGTCTCTGACGAGTAAAGGGAGGAGCGCAGGGAAAATGAGGGCGAGACCGCCAGCGCAGAGGAAGGGTACGAGGTCCTGGTGAATCGGCGAGAACGTTGGGGGTGGGGAGATATCCGACCTGATCACCGTGGATGAGAGTAAGAGTGAGCGAGTAGGGCCGTTGTCGAGGATACTCCTGCCGGCTGATGAGTGGGAGAATGGTCTTGTCGTCGAGCGCAGTGGCGTAGCGGGGTGGTTGTCTAGATGAGTGGAGTGCTAGCGGCGAGCGGTGAGTGCGCAATGGACTAGGTTTGCGGTGAAGAGAGACGAGTGCGTCGGGGCAGAGTGTGCAACTGGCCGAAGGATACAACGGAAGACGACCCTGCAAATTGTTAAGGGAACAAGTGTAGATGCCAGAAAACAGGGGGGTAAAGAGGATATCAGCAGACGTCGTAGAGGCGGGGGCGGGGAAATCGGGTTGGCGGGTTGTCCACGAATCGTCCTGAGAACGTCGTGTAGAAGTCGTAAGGGTTGATAAATCAGTTTAATACGTGGAAGGGTGGTTGCGCTTGGACTCTGCTGCTGGAGTTGCTCTCGACGTTCTTGGGACTCGATCACCTATGTGGATTCCGATGATACACAGCGTACTAGAGACGAGAAGCGACTATTTTAGCATGAACAATGGAATTGTCCAGAACGGGCGACCCACAACACATCCTATCTCCCGACGTCGTAAGGGTCGGCAAGCCACCAAACAATGGAAAGGCTAGCGTCTTGACCGAGCCACGGATTGCGAAGTATCTGAAGTTAATTTAAGTCTTAAGGAGATGAAGGTCTTTGTCGAACGTCTGCAAGAAAACCTTGTCATTGTCCCGGCCGGTGTGGACGTGGTGGGACCCTTGCTGGTTCAGTCACAGCAACAAAGTATGGCTCAGATGGTTGTAGTAGGTGATCAAGGCGTCATCGCAGATGAACGGAATTGTGGCAGTAAAGAGCGCGATGAGCCCCTTTGCCTACTGCGCCCTAGCAATCCAGCCTCATTAGGATATAGTTCCCCCGGTAAGGGAAAAGAGTACCGTACTATGTGCACCATAAAGGCCAATACCCTCAGCTCGTTCGACCAACGCGCAACTGTAATCGCCACTGGAAATTGAAGGATTACAGCGCTTGTGCGTTGAGTTGAACACGGGCTGGCTGCCTTCTGCACTTCCGATTGCCCTTGCGTAAAGCGCCATTCGAATCGCAAGCAGATATATGTAGTCCAGAGTGTGTATCCATCGAATCCATTCTGATTCGCACCCGTGCCCCCCGCCTACGAAGCGGTAAATGCGTTAAGTATCATAGTCGTTACGGTGGTGTATAACTTAGGATTTTGAGAATTATTAAGACTCTGATGGTGTCGCCAACGGGGGTCTTGATCCAGTATATGGCCGATCCCCTCTCCGCGGTAGGTACAGGGAAAGGAGGGAGAAGGAAAACCTTGTTCAAATAGTCAGTTGTACATTTTCCGGTTTGTGCGAGCAATGTACTGGGCAGCCGTGCGACGGAAGCGATGAGGTGAAAGAGATATTACACGCCGTACACGATGAAAATCACCGTCCTTAGCTCATCTTACCAACCCCCAAAGCACTACTGAATGATCAACAGCCGTACGTGTTTGTGGTCCCTAAAGCGGCGGATCTGGCACGTGTTGAGAGAAAAGGCTCTGGGTCGATAGGAAAGATAGTTCGCTACGCAGGATATCGCGAGGTGTGGCGATGTACGACGATGGTTGTACGTATTTGTCAGAAATGCGCTGCAATTGGCGAGGAGCGGCAGAGTATAACGGCATCCATTGTCTGAATAAAATGTCAGCTCAGAGTGGAAGCCAATGGGATGCAACCTTACGATGAATGGAAACGACATAAGCCTACTTACGGCGTTCCGGGATGGCGAGAACATGCGAACCAACGTCACTAGTCTCACATGGTATGACGCGTGTTCGGGTGCGTCATGATATAAGACTCGAGAGTATCATCGCGAGTGAGCTGCCATTGTCTCGTACAAGACAGCCCAGCAGGTTGATGAGGTAACAATTGCAGAGTCCGGAAAAGGGATGGGTACAGAGGATATCAACAGATATTGTAAGGTCGAGATGGTGGACGGAGATTTCGGTTTCGCAGGTTGTCCGCGGGTGATTCGCTTCAAGTGCGAGGGAACGGGTCTTACAAGTAGCATCGAAGAACCACGTGCAGAACTAGCAAGGTCGAGGAGTGGCTCTGATACGTAGAAGGGAGCTACTGTTGGTGGTACTTTCGATGGTGTCGAAGACTCGATTGCTTGTGTGGATTTTCGATGAGACACGGCGCACTAGAGATGAGGAGGGAGTACTTTAGCATGAATGCTATATTTGTCCAGAACGAGCGAGCCACCACCGATCCTAGCTCTCGAAGTCGCAAAGGTGGGCATACCGTTGGGCAATGCAAAGGTTAGCATTTTGGTCGAACCAGCATGGCTTTCGGAGTATACAACGTCGATTAATATCCTAAGGAGATGAAGTCCTTACGCGCGAAATGACCTTGTTGTCGTCACTGCCAGCGTGGATGTTGTGGGACCATTGCTGGCTGAGTGGCAGCAACGAAGTGCGATTCAGGTGGTCGTAGTAGGTGATTAAGGCGCCATCTCAGGAAATAAATAAATATTGGGTTGATGTTGCTCGTTAAATCTCGTGTGCTTTGTCTCCACCTGCAGTGATACGATGGCGTCAGCCCACCGATCTAGCTGGACAGAGCATGACGACAGTGGACACACCATCCGTAACAGCAGAGGATGACCCACTGCTACATGACCCTCAATCTGCCGATTCATTTCGCCTTCTGTTACGGGCCCTCAAGAGGAATGAGGCTGGGGAGACCGACTTATTAGGCGTACATACTTTATTTTGTAGAATATATATATACTCCGAACACTATCGCGTATCCCCGTCCGAAGACACATACATTTGATGCATGGACCACCGGTCCAACAGTCATTATATTGCCACTGTTCGCCGACAAGCCAGTCACGCGGTCACACACCCAGCACCTTCTCCCGTCATGGGGCTCAGCCTCACTGTCATACGTGACAGCTGTCTCCGATTTCGTCTGGCGGTGTCACGGAAGAAGATCCCCCCGCTGTCATATATGCGAGCAGCTTCTAAGTCTGGCTTTGGGAACTCGTGGTACTTCCCATGTGCCGGAAGTTGGTACTCCTGGATGTCTCAGGTTTCGAGCTCCGTGCCTGGATACCAGATGGACGGTGAGGCATTGGTCTTTTTTTTTTTTTTTTTTTTTTTTTTTTGTGGGGGTAAGAAGGGAAATGCGTAATGCA
>Ga0307515_10001259_pt1 | contig 57802 bp, 51 predicted proteins | sample 17_EM_MG_FD_194513 | JGI IMG/M metagenome (GOLD analysis project Ga0307515, IMG submission 194513) | Populus trichocarpa ectomycorrhiza microbial communities from riparian zone in the Pacific Northwest, United States - 17_EM | ecosystem: Host-associated > Plants > Roots > Unclassified | place...
AGCATCGTGACCGTCACGCAGAACATCTACGAAGCGGCGTTCGGCAACGACATCAACTTCCACCCGATCGGCAACTCGACCATCGTGATGTCCGGCGTCTACAGCCACACCGACAACAGCCCGCACAACAGCCCCAACCTGGTCGACCCCGGCTTGAGCGACCCGGCCCTGAACCTCGCCAAGGTGATCTACCGGGGCGGCGCGAATGCCGTCAACGGCAACGACGGCAGCTACCGCGGCGTCAACATCGAAGCCGAGGGCACTGTGCAGTGGGGTGATGGCACGCACAGCCGCTTCTTTCTGCCGTCGGCGCCATCGCCGGCCGAAGTGGACCCGGCCGCGGGCAAGAAGAACGCGTACATCAACCTGCACCGCGGCGGCACGCTGGCCTTCAACTACAACGGCCCGATCACCTTGAACATCGGCATCACCGGTGGTGGCGGTGGGCCGAACCGCACCGGCAGCACCGGCTTGGGCAACGTCGCGATCGTGTCCACCGCGGGCAACGACGTCACCTTCGCGCAGCCGCAGAACTACAACGGCACCACGACCATCGGCGCCAACGCCATCCTGCGCCTTGGCACCGGCGTGCCGGTGCCGCTGAACTACATCACCGTCAACGCGACCAACAACACCAAGACGACGGTACTGCAGGCCACCTACAGCGGCGACGCCAGCCTGCTGACCGCCGAGTCTGCCAACGGCGTCTCGACGAATGCGATCGTCAACAACGGGCAGCTGATCGTGCAGAACACGTCGACGGCCATCACCCTGTCGCAGATCAGCGGCGCGGGTTCTTTCAGGCACGACGGTGCGGCCACGACCACGCTGCTGAACAACAGCTACAGCGGCGGCACGACGATCAACGCCGGCACCATGCTGGCCGGCAGCGCCACTGCATTCGGCACCGGCCGGCTCACCAACAACGCCGGCCTGGCGTTGACGGCTGCACAGCATGAGCTGGCGTTGGGTGGCTTCACGCAAGGTGCGGGTGGCGCCCTCACGCTGGCCATCGGCGGTACCACCGCGGGTGTCGATCACGACCACCTCACGGTCATCGGCACCGCGGCGCTGGGCGGCAAGCTCACGCTGAATTTCACGGGCAGCTATGCGGCCGGGCAGAAGTTCGTGCTCTTCAATGCCACGGGAGGCATCACCGGCGCGTTCAGCTCGATCGTCAGCAGCGGCGCGTCGGTGGTGAGCGGGCAAGACGGAACGACCTTCTACGTGACCGTGCAATAGCATGGCCGCTGGCTGAGGGTGATCTCGCCCTTGCGCTGGCGCCGCAATTGACTAAAGAAGGTGCCCACTTGCAAAGCGCATGGGCGGCCACCGCGGATACGCCCTGAACGGGGAGAAGGGTGGATGTCATCGCGTTGGCGGATCGCACAGGCTGCGCTTCGGTGGCCTGACCTGCGATTGCGGACCTGGTTGGCTGCACTGCTGGTGGCGGTATCTCTGCTGCCGCTTTCCGCCTTCCTCGACATCCGCCAGTCGCAAGCCCAGTTGCTCGACAGCACGAAGAGCCTGCTGCGCTCCGGTGCCCAGCAGATCGCACGCGCACTCGACGAATTCCATCGGGGCCGCCTGCAGACGGTCGAGCGCATCGCGCGCTTTCCTGAAACCACTGCGTTCTGCCTGGCCGATGCGGCCTCCGTGCTCTTCGGGTTCGGGCGGCCATCCCTCACGCGGCTCGCCGCCAGCCTCCGCGCACGCTTACGGGCAGGGTGGCGTCGGACTGCGACCCTTTGGGCCTTACCGGTGCGCTCTCCAATGCAGCGATCAGGGCTGCGCCTTCATCGCGATGCCGAACACAGGGGTCAGGCCGGCATTGCCGGCCGGGGTGATGACAGCGGCCCGTTCCCGTGCCCGGGGATCGCGGGCGTTGTTTCCTTCACGCTGCGCGTGAACGACGCCCGCTTGACGAACTGACCGGGGTTCCGTTCTCTGCGCTTCGCTGCGTTCTCTGCACGCCGGCCAGATCGTCACCCCGGTCACCCGCCATGCCCGATGCCGGGCCGTTGAATTCCTTGAAGTGATCGGTCCGGCTCGACCGCCGCGCCAGTCGCTCACCTTCGGTTCACTTGGTGTCACGTCGGCCGCAGAGACGCCGAGCCTCTGGGCTGGGCGTGCGCCTTCGCTGCAACCGCCGCGCCAGACGAGCTGGCACATCGGCCGCGACGCTGCGTCGCCCGAGCACGGGGCAGCGCGTGCGCCAGGCGTCCCACCGCGCTCCCCCCAGCAGCGCCCCCGTCGGCTGACGAGGGGGACTTGTGGGGGGATCTTCAAGCGGTGGGCCGGGAAACCGGCTCACTGCTTCGGCTGCGGAAGAGAACCCCACCCATCTCCCGACCTCTTCCCGTGAGGGAAGAGGCCATGCCCACCCCCCGCCCGCCCGTGGGCAGGGGCGAGGAAGTCCGAGCAGAAGGATCAGTTTGAAGGCTCACCACACGGTGGCCGGCTGGTCGTTCTGACTGGAGCACATCATGGCTTTCGTACGAGTGGAACAACGCAATGCGCGCCTCACTGCCGCAGTACGGCTGGAGACCGTCAAGGGAAACGATGGCGACGTCGCAAAGGGAACGCTGATCGCGATCAGCAACACCCGTCGCGGCAAGGGTGAGGAGCGAACCGAGGAGGCCACCGCGATCCAGTGGACGCTGTGGGGCAGGCAGGCCGAGAACGCCGCCCAGTATCTCGGCAAGGGGTCACGCGTGAACGTGATCGGCCGGATGCAGAACAACCACTACGACAAGGACGGCGAGCGTGTCTACGGCTTCCAGTTCACCTGCGAAGAACTGGACTACCTGGACAGCAAGGCCGAGGCCGAGGCTCGCAAGGGACGAGACGAATGGACCGATGCCTATCGCCGACGTGAGGCCGATGACCAGGCCAACGACGCGCGCACCCCGCGCCGCGCAAACGGCGGCAGGCAGGCCGCTCCCAGCAGCAATTGATTTCCGGGGCAGGGCGCCGATGCGCCCGCCCTTCTTCGCACCACATCATCAGGAGTCCACATGTTGTCAACTCACCAACCCGCTCTCGCCACGCGCTTTGCGCGCCGCACCTATGTCCTCCGCAGTGAAACGCCGCTTGCGGAAGACCAGATGCGGCTGGCTGCACCATCGATCTTCGCGATGGGCAAGCATGTCAGCCGTTCAGATCGCTACACCTACATCCCCACCATCGAGGTGCTGCGCGCTTTGCGCAAGGAGGGTTTCGAGCCCTTCATGGTGGCGCAGAGCAAGAGTCGCATCGAAGGCAAGACCGATTTCACGAAACACATGATCCGCATGCGCCACGCGGCACAGGTCAAAGCCCGGCCGGAGACGAACGAGATCATCCTGATCAACAGATGCTATGGGGGGTGACCCCGCAAAGACCCGGGCAAAAGGCATACAGCGAAGCGGCGTGTTCCGATGAGCTAGAACCATCTTCCGTCCACTCTGTTTGGAAAAGGAGTAAGGAAAATGATGTCGATCGAATCAAGTCCCCGTGGCGAGCACGTTGTCCAGCAAGATGACCTGTTCATGAGTCTCGAGCTCGGCGACAAGCGCTGGAAGCTGAGCATCGGCGATGCTCGACACGGCACCAGCCGATACGACGTGGCTGCCGGCGATACGGCGGCCGTCGCGAAGTGTGTTGCCAAGACCAGAGAACGACTCCAGACGCCGAACGCTGTGGTGCACAGCTGTTATGAGGCCGGGCGTGACGGCTGGTGGCTACACCGATGGTTGACTCAGTTCGGGGTAGACAACATCATCGTCGATGCTTCGAGTATCGAGGTCAACCGACGTGCGCGCCGAGCCAAGACCGATCGACTCGACGCTGACAAGTTGCGGACGATGCTGGTGCGTCATCACAGTGGAGAGCGCGTGTGGTCCGTGCTACGTGAACCGACAGAGCAGGAGGAAGATGCTCGCCGCGTCCACCGCGAGCTGCAGCGGTTGGCTCATGAGCGAACCTCGCATATCAATCGGATCCGCGCGCTGCTGGTGCTCCACAACGTTCGACCAGACATCGTTCTTGCCGGGCGCGATTGGCCCGCATGGTGGCAAGAGAACCGCGAGCAGGTTGCGCCGAAGTTGCGCGCTGAGATCGAACGCGAGGTAGCGCGACTGACCCTGGTCAAGGACCAGGTTCGCTCGATCGAGCTTGCGCGCCGGCGGGAGCTGGCATGTGGTGTGCACCCCATGGTCTCGCAACTCACGCGCCTAGCAGCCATTGGTCCCACGGGGGCCTGGGTACTCGTGCACGAGGTGTTCGGATGGCGACGCTTCTCCAATCGCCGGCAACTTGCAGGATGCCTGGGGTTGGCGCCTACGCCGTATGCCAGCGGCGACACTGCAGTGGAGCAGGGCATCAGCAAGGTGGGCAACAAACGCGTGCGGGCACTGCTGGTCGAACAGGCCTGGGGATGGCTGCGCCGCCAGCCCAACAGCGCGTTGACGCTCTGGTTCAACCGACGGTTCGCGCATTCGGGCGCTCGAATGCGTCGCGTCGGCATCGTGGCGTTAGCGCGTAGGTTAGCCATCGCGTTGTGGCGCTTCCTGCAGAACGGCGAGATACCTCTCGGGGCCAGCCTGAAGCCAACATAGACCTCGAAAGAGTGATGTGATCACTAGCAGCAACTTGATCATGGGTCGATGCGCCCGGCGTCGTGGCGGGCCACTGCTTGCCAGTGGCCGATCAAACAGAAGGGGCGCATCGGTAACTGGAGCCCAGCCAGCGCGCTTAGCACGCATGCGGCATGAGGTGTGGGCACTCGTTGCCCACACGGATAGAAGTTGGATCGAGCTAAGCCTCGACCCCGTGAAGGCCTCCGACCCGCAATCGAGATGTGTGCATGTCCGGCCGCCGTGAGGTACATCGGCCCTTGACATCAAGTCCCTCATAGAAGCCATGATGGCGCTAGCTCGTACCAGATGCTGGCGGGCGTATTCCGATTCGTTTGCTGCAACGGCCTGGTGGTCGGCACGGTGGCCAATGACATCCGCATTCCGCACAAGGGGAACATCCAGAGCGACGTGGTCGAGGGCGCGTTGCAGGTGTTGGACGACTTCCAGGCGGTTGACGCATCCACGGACGCGATGAAAAGCCTGACCTTGAAGGTCGAGGAGCAGCGCGCGTTTGCAACGGCGGCGCTGGCCTTGCGCTACGGGGAGCGCACCGAGGATCAATCGCCGGTGCCCATCACGGCGGATCAGTTGATCGAAGCACGCCGGCCCGAGGACCTCGGCCCCAGCCTCTGGACCACGTTCCAGCGTGTGCAGGAGAACGCGATGAACGGTGGGCAGTCGGGACGCAACACGCAGGGCCGCAGGATTCAAACACGTGCCGTGAGGAGTATCGATCGCAGCGTGAGCCTCAATCGGGCGCTATGGGTGCTAGCCGAAGAGATGCGCAGGCTCCGGGTTGGCTGAACCTGCCTTGGCGGGGCGCTGATGGTTGGAAGTCAGCGCCCATTGTCGTCTTGCTCACCCGCTGCTACCTGCAGCCAGAGCCGGCAACGAGCCATGCAAGCGATGCAGACACCGCTGCGGTGGCTGCATGGGTCAGCCAGAGATGCCTCGGGTGCTCAAGACGCTGGACGAGCAGTTGAAGCGTCGTACCGAGTCGCTGCAACGCCGAGTGGACCTCGGCTGCGAAGGCTACTGTGTAAAGCGACATCTGAGACCAGGTGGGTTGATCAGACCCAGGTGCGGGGTCAGTGATCCTTGAACGGTGGTCAGCCAGACTTCGGGCCTTCCTGGATGGGGTCCGCACTGATTTCGTTGAGATCAAGCAGGTGTCCCCAGCCGCGTTTCGCGTTGAGGTAGCGGCGATTCGCCGCACTCACTCCAGTGACATGTTTCTCCGCCTGAATATGGCGCAAGCCGCCGGCGCGCAGGTCTGCATGCTTCTTGGGGTTGTTGCTCATCAGGCGCATCGGCTTGTCGCCGCGCAAGTGCAGCAGTATGGTGGCCGCGTCACTGAAGTCACGGCTGTCATCAGGCAAGCCCAGTGAGCGATTGGCCTGGTAGGTGTCTTCGCCTGCATCCTGAAGCACATAGGTGATGGCCTTGGCCCACAGGCCGATGCCGCGACCTTCGTGGCCGCTCATGTACACCACGGCACCGCTGCCTTCGGCTTCGATGCGCTCGAAAGCACGTTGCAGCTGAGGCCCGCACTCGCAGCGCATCGAGCCGAAAACATCGCCGGTGAGGCAGCATGAATGCACGCGCACCAGCGGATTCTCCGCTTCACGCAGATCGCCCATCACGAGCACGCTGTTGACCGACATGTTGTTGGACAGGACCGAAAACAGATGCGCCTCACCACGGCCTCGCAGGGCGTCGGCGATCCGATTGGCCTCCGCCAACTCGGTCTGGCGCACGAACGCATACCACTTGAAGGTGTGCTGCCTGCCGCCGATATCGATTGGCAGTGGGATGGGGCCGAGTACGTTGAGGACGACGCCAGACTGATCGCTCACCGCAACAGGATCGAGCACCGCACCGGTCGAATCGATCCTAATGAGCTTGCCCTGCGCAACCAGGCGCGCACGTACCGTGGGGTCAATGTATGAAAACATGGCCCATACGATAAGGCTTTGTCTTGGCAGCTTCTGGTGCCGGCCGGATCAACCTGGTCGCAGACGTTGTCAGAGGTCGCTCAGATGCCGCCGGGGGCGGCGCGATGCTGTGGTGTGGGTGAGGAACGGGATCGGGCGTGTCCCCACTGTGGGGGGGGCCGGGCTGTTGCGCTGCGCGCCGAGCTGCTGTCAAAGGCCCATCGTCTCGCCCCTTCGGGCGGCCGTCATTCACGCAATTCGGGTAGGCCGGCGGTGCCGGCGGGGATGACGACAGCGGCCCGTTCCCGTGCCCGGGGATCGCGGGCTGGTTTCCTTCACGGGTACGTGAACGAGCCCACTTGACGAACCGACCGGCGTTCCGGTCTCTTCGCTGCGCTGCGTTCTCTGCACGCCGTCCAGATCGTCACCCCGTTCACTCGCCATGCCCGATGCCGGACCGCTGAATGCATGCAGTGAAGCGAACCCTCATGATCTCCACATGCCGGCCGTGACCAGCCAGGTCCAGAGGGATGCGACGCCTGCCGTCGCCGCGTGCGTGAGCCAGGCATCCCAAGGGCGTGCGCTTTGCCGGGCGACTTCCTGCACGCGCTGCAGCGGTTGCACCAGGCCTTGCAGTGCCGGACTGAGCTCCTTCAGGAAGAGCATCCGGGCCGACTCTTGCATGGCCCGCAGCTGGAGATTGATTGAGTGTCGCGCCGCCTCGTCAGTGCGCTCGGCAATGTGTTTGGCGGCATGGATCTTCGCCGCCTCAGCGAAGGCTGCGATGCGAACTTCGACGGTGGACAGCTGGGCAGCAAGTTTGACACTGGCCTCCGTCATCCCGCGTTGGCCCGCGTCCAGCGCCGGGACAAGCGTCTCCACCCGTTGCAGCACCTCGCTCATCTCGTCGAGTGCCTCGATGAGCAAGGCTTCACTCGACGTGACCGGCGGGTTCACGCGGCCTCCCCGGACGCTGCCCCCGAGACGGCCGAGACGGCGAGGCTCGTCAGATCGAGCGCCGCAAAGCACCGGTCGAGTTCGACCAGGACGCTGCCGGCCAGGCGCCGGGTGGCGAGCGTCTGGCCCAGCGCCATCTTGTCCTCGGGGCGCGTCGCCTGAACGATCAGCCGCTTGTAGTCTGTCGTGTCCCGTGCCAGCGTGAGGAGGTCGGACCGACCTGCGCGAACGCGTGCGTAGATCTCGTTCCTGCGTAAGCGGCATTCGGGATGGGCGATCGCCAGGGGATGCTCACGCAAGAAGGCCGTCACCAGGTAGAACGCCTGATCCACGCTGACGCCCAGCTCCATCGTGTTGAACACCAGCCTCAGACGCTCCGCGGACACGCCCAAACGCGCGAGATCCACCAAGGTGGCGATGGTGTCCTGCTGCTGCTTCGGATCGGGCACCGTGGGCACGATGAAGCCGTCGAAGTCCTCATGACTGCCGCCGTATTGCGCCATCAGGTCCATGAAGTCGTCCACCGTGCTGGCGCCGATGTCGACGACGGCACTGTCGATGGAATGCAGGTATTCCTGCAGCATCGCGAACTGGTTGCCGCGCAATGCCGTCACCCCTTCGGCGCCGGCGTTGAAGCTTTCTACGGCGATGTATTCGGCCCCGGGGATGCGGGGCACCAACAGGTGGCGGGCGAGCGTGGTCTTGCCCACGTTCCCGGAGAAGTTGATGACGGCGAGTTTCATGATTTCTCCTTCGTGCGGGTGAGGGCGTTGCTGCTCTTGCTGTGGGCGTAGGCGGCGGCGACATCCTTGCCGTTGGAGGCGTCGAGGAAGCCGGGGATGACGGGCGATGCGGCGCACGCGGCCGGCGCAGCAGGAGGGGGAGTCGCGGGCGGTACCGGAACGGATGCCGGCGCAGGGCCAGGGGCGGCGACAGGCAAGGGTGCGATCGGCAGCGCGCGCATGGCTTCACGCCGCACGGTGCTGATGCTGACAGGGACACCCACGGCGGTCAGCGCCTGCTGGATCGCCTCCAGGGTGTAGCCCTGGGCGCGCAGCTGGACGATCTGCGGGAGGTAGTGACGCGCTTTGCGCGTCAGCCGCCCCGGTGCTTGGGTCGGTAGGAGCGTCGCGACGTTTGTCGCCGCGCCGGTTCGCTCGGGGGGCGGTCTCTGTTCACGCGGTGGCGGTGGATGTTCGGACTCTGTTCGCATCGTGCGCTCTCTGTTCGGACAGACACCGGTCGATGCGGTCTCGGTTCACGGATCGCCGCTGTCTGCCGGTCTCTGTTCAGTAGCGTTCATCTTTGATCGAAGTCACGCTTCGCCATGCGCTGGAATTCGGCGGAAATCGTGCGGTTTGATGGTCCGACTTGTGGACGAAGATGAAAGAGAAGTTATTGCAGAGATAGGCGGTCCGCCGCCAGTTTCACAACCCGCTTCGCGTGCTTCATTCGTCGCCTCATGAACGCTTTTCCTCATGACTTTGTTACCGTCGACATGCGCGGCTTGAAGGCCGCGCTGGTGGCGCGTGCACGGGGTGAGCGAGTCAGTGTCTCGGTGTTGGTGCGCAAGGCGGTCGCGCGTGATCTCGGGTTGTCAGCTGACGGTGAGACGGCGCGGGAGGTGCCCACTCGCGCTGCGTCAAGCGCAGCGAACGTCAAGCTGTCGATCCGCATGACACCCAAGGAGGCCGGACAGCTCGCCACTGGCGCGCGAGCCGCGGGCCTTTCGCGCGGTGCCTACCTGGCTGGCCTCATCGCCCAGGTGCCTGTGTTGTTGGAGGCGCGCAGACGTCCCGAACACGTCGCCACCCTGATTGCGTCCAACGCCGAACTCTCGACCCTCAGCCGGAACATCCACCAGCTGACTACGCTGCTACGGCAAGCCAATGTGGAGCCTGCTCGGCCGTACCGAGAGATGCTCCAGACGCTGGCTGACGACGTGCGCAGCCACCTGCGACTGGCTGCACGTGTGTTGTCCGATCTGCGACCCGGCCACACCAGTGCCGACGAGTCGGCGCATCGCACAACTTGACCCAACGGAGGTCCCTCTGTCGACAGAACCGAACATCGATGGCGTCCTGATCACGTGGGGCGACCGTCTCTTCTACCCTGGCAACCGCATCGTCAGGGGAACGCCGCAGCCCAAGTGGGGTGGCGACGCTGCTCGCCGGCGTGCTGCCGCCATCCGCGAACGCGTCGCCGCCACGGTCGTCCGCCGCGCGCCGCAGGTCATGGTCAAGGTGACGGGTGGCGGGCGAAGCATGAAGGCCATTGCCGCGCACTTTCGCTACGTCAGCAAGAACGGCCGGTTGGAGATCGAGGACGAGCGTGGCGACACGATGCAGGGCAGGGAAGCGCTGCACGAGCTGGGCGACGACTGGCGATTCGGCGGCAGCCTGATCGAGGACATTGCCGGACTAGGCCAACGGCGCGAGGCCTTCAACATCATGCTGTCGATGCCGCATGGCACCGACCCGTTGGCGGTGCTGCGTGCGGCACGCGCGTTCGCGCAGATCGAGTTGGCCGATCACAAGTACGTGCTGGTGCTGCATGATCACCAGGCCAACCCGCACGTGCACCTCAGCGTGCGGGCCGAGTCCAAGCACGGCAAGCGGCTGAACCCGCGCAAGGCTGACCTCCACCGGTGGCGCGAGACCTTCGCCGAGAAGTTGCGCGACTGGGGTGTCGATGCCGAAGCGACCCGGCAGGCTACGCGTGGGCGCAGTCGCAACTTTGAACCGCTGTGGCGGATCAAGGCGTGCGAGGGTGGGCGGTTGCGCACCAACCGCATCGCGAATAAATCTGGTAAGCAGGTGCGCGCAACCCGGACGGATGTCGTTCAAGCGTGGCTGCAGATCGGGCGGGCCCTGGCTGAGTCGACGGATATGGCGGACCGCGAGCTGGCGCGCTCGATTGCTGGCTTCGTCAAGGACATGACGATGAGGCAGTCCGTTGCAGGGCAGGAAAGACCCTCCGTTCTTGCACCGTCACAGGCGCCCATCGGCCGCGATTCACGCCGTTGAGTGAGAAACCAAGAGGGCCGCTGAATTTGCAGTACGCCCAACATGGCTTGGCCAAGACGATGGGCCGAGGAGTAGCTTGAGGATCGTTGTCCCAACAAGTTATCAACCAATGTTGTGGGCAAGTCTGTGGGCAACTTGATGCTGAATGCGGCCAAGCGTTGTTTGACGCGCAGCCGCTTGCTATGCCTCATTGATAGGCATCAAACGAAACCAGGCGGTGCTTGGTCAGGTCCTCTGTCGCGAAGGCGTAGACGTGACGGGCTCTTCTATCCTGGTAACCGCACTGGGTCGCGGTCTCGGCGCAGAGGCCGAAGCACCAATGCGCGCTGGCCCGACTTAAAGCTTGGGGTCTCCGCTGGCGTCGACAACTTGACCAGGGGTCCATGCGCCGTCAGCCCCCGCAGGGAATGCCACCACACCGGCCACGTGCGCCGGTTACCGCGTAGTCGGCAGCGAATTCTGGACTCACGAACGCGAGGTCGATCACCGTCTGGCGGAACGCTCCATCATTGGAAACGCCAGCGACAGAAAAACTTGCTCCAAGCGTCGATGACCTAGGGGCGTTCGCCCACGCTCAGCGGTGTGGGCAGTTATCAGATACCCCTTGTAGCTGCTTCGCTTTTTCATCATCGAGTGCCGTGATGTGGCAGACCACCAGGGTGCTTTGAAAGCGCACTTTGCGTCTGGTCGGTAACGCACAGATGTGCGTCACAATGCTGCGAAGTGGCTGCTCGGGCGAGGGGAGCAATGAGAGATTTGGCTGGGTTGGAAATTACGCCGGATGACTTCGATGTTCTTCTTGCACTTTGCAAGCGAGACCCGCAGTTTCCAGCCGATTGGCAGGCCTGGACTGATCTCTTGAAAACAGCGGCCACCGCCGCTATCGCGGCAGACAACATTCCCACCGCGCTCAAGATGAGTCCACAGGACTTCACAGTTTGGTGCGTTCGGGTGGGCGTCGTGCCCTGCATCGATTCAATCCGCGCCTACGCGATCATTCATCGCTCGCCAATTGCATCCTGGATCAAACTCGGCTCACCTGGCACCTCAGAGCACAACGTGCCGGCCAGAAGCGACCGCAGACCTCCACATGCGAAAAGCACCCGTTCTTGAGCGGCGCTTGGTCGCGTCAAGTATCTGAAACGCCATCGCGGAACCTGGCACCATCGAATGGAGGCTGGGACATACTCTTGCTTGTGGGGAAGCAGCGGAGTAGGGTTTCCCGATTGAAGGAGCGCCCATGTCGAACCGACCCGAAGGCCCAACAGCCATCCCCGGCTCGGCCTCGCGACGTGGGCATGCGCTGCTCGTCGAGGATGACGAACTGAGCGCGGTTTACGCGACCGCCGCACTGCAACACTTTGGTTGGGAAGTGTCGCTGGCTCGGGATGGTGAGGAGGCGGTCAACGCCACGGTGGATCGACGGTTCGACGTGATCTTCATGGACTACCACTTGCCGTTGCGAAACGGGCTGGAGGCTACAAAGATGATTCGCCTGGCGGAGGCACATGCGGGCGGACCCGGGATGCCCATCGTCGGCCTGACCGCCAGCGCATCTTCCGAAGAACGTCAGCGGTGCCTGAACGCGGGCATGGACGACGTGCTGTGCAAGCCCTTCTTGTTGGCTGAAATGTTGCAGATGCTCGACCGATGGGTTCCTGCTCGAGCGGCCGGCTAGGGTTGACGGGTTGCCTTCGCGGCGCCCCACTGCACTCCCTTGGCAGGCCTCTTGTTTTTCAGTGGAGACACTCTTTCGCTAGACCATTGGAAACCCCCACAAAGATCGAGCGCTGGCCTTAGTGACCTTTCAATCCTGCCGGCCACCACCGGCACTCAATTCTGCCCAGTCGAGTTCCTGTACCAGCACCCGATATGCGTCGTCCCCGATAACGTTGTCGCGACGCAATTCGAACGCGCGTTGCCGGGCAGCTTCGATTGCCCGGCGTCGCTGCGGCCCACCGGGCACCTCGTCGACAGGCGCGCCGTGCGTTTGCTTGGTGTTCAGCTCGATGACCGCGCCGTACTCCTCGCGTAGCAGCTTTCCCACCTGTGTGCCGTCGTCTTTGATGGCGTCGAGCGACGCGCCGTACGCGTGCACGCGGCCGATCCGTATCTCGCGACTGACTGGGTCGTCGTCGGTCAAGTGCAGGCGCCGGATAAGCGACTTCATCGTCAAACCCTGAAGCACCAGCGTGCCGAGCACGACCGTGAATGCGCACAGCAGGATCAGATCTCGGTAAGGGAAGGGTGAGCCGTCCGACAGCGTCTCCGGGATCGCGAATGCCGCCGCCAAGGTGACGATGCCGCGCATGCCAGCCCACGAGACCACGATGCCGCCGCCCACCGTCGGCCGCGGCGCCGAGCGCGCGTCGTCGTGGGCACGGTCGAGTCGCCAGCGGTGAAGCGCGCCGTAGCTCATCACCCACGCGAACCGTGCCACGATCGTGACGACCAGCACGACGGCTGCGGTGATCAGCGCATCAGTGCGCGTGCCGCCCGCCTCCAGCCGTGCCCAGATCGGCCGCAGCTGCATTCCGATCAGCACGAATGCAAACGCATTCAGCACGAAGACCACCGTCTCCCAGACAGCGAAGATGGGTACGCGCATGCGCGCAGGCAACTGTGGGCCACCTCGTCGCGCCATCGTCATCGCGAACGCGACCATGGTCAGGATGCCAGACAGCCCGATGGCTTCCGCCGCAACCCACACGCCGAAGGTGCAGGCGAATTGCACGATCACCGAGATTGGCACTTCATGCAGAACGCTGGTCAGCGGCCGCATCGCATACGCGCAAGCCACGCCCGCCGCGATGCTTCCGAAGACGGTCAGGAGAAACACCGGCGCGTAGCTGTCGAAGCCGAGATATCCGGTCATCATGCTCAGAATGGCGAGCCGGTAGACAAGAAGCGCGCTTGCGTCGTTCAACAGACTCTCGCCTTCGAGAATCTTCAACAGGTTGTGCGGAAGCTTCACCTGCCGCATGACTGCCGTCGCGGCGGCCGCGTCCGGTGGGGCGACGATCGCTCCCAGCGCAATTGCAACGGGCCATGGCACGTCGGGAACGAGCCACCGGACCGTGAATGCGACCGCCAACACAGTCGTCCCGACCGCGGCAACGACAAGTCCAGCGACAGGCCGCCAGTTCATGCGCAGGTCGCGCAACGACGTGTCGTAAGCCGCGTCCAGCAACACCGGCGCGACGAACAGCGTCAACGCGAGATGCGGGTCGAGCGTCCAGGTCGGGCTCTCCGGCACGAACGCGAGCAGCACACCGCCGAGCGCTAGAAAAGTCGGATACGGCGCACCAAGCTTGCGCGCCAGCGCGGCGAGAAGCGCAGCACCGAGCAGCAGCGCGATGATCCATTCGAACGTGGCCATGGTCGCTTCGTCTCCCTCGCGTTGTCTGGTTTTCTGGACTCGGGTCCGATGCTCACCGAGACGGTGTGGAGCGGAATGGCAAAAACATTGGGGTACGGTGTGCGCCAGCGAACAATCTCGGGCGACAGGTGCACGGCGAAATCACTTGTGGCGACTGCATACTTCGACGGTCTGCAAACCCGTGTCCCGAGCGACGGAAATCGGCACCCGGGGGCGCCACCTGCACTCCCCACATCCGAGACGCATCGCCAACATCAAGTGCGCAACTCGCAAATACTGATGAACGTCGTACCGATCCTGAACAGCCGCGCAATCCTTGGGGAATGCCCAGTCTGGCGCGCAGCGGACCGTCGTCTCTACTGGCTCGACATCTTCGGCCAGACGTTGAACTGCCTCAATCCGACGACAGCGACCAACATACAAATCACTCTCTCCGAGCGAGTGAACAGCTTCGCCTTCAGAAGTGGTGGCGGCCTCGTGGCCGCATGCTGGAACGGATTCGGCACCGTGGATGCGAGCAGCGGCAACGTGGACCGATTCCACGATCTGCGGAAAACCCAACCCGGCTTCTTCCTGAACGATGGCCGCTGCGACCGACGTGGTCGCTTCTGGGCCGGCAGCGCCTGCGAGAACTTCGATGTCCGCGAAGCAACGCTGTTCCGGCTGACTGCGGACCGGACCATCCTCGAAGCTGCAAAGGGCTCGCTCATCTCGAACGGGCTGGCCTTCAGCCCCGACGACAAACGCGCCTACTACGCCGATACGTTTGAGGGTGTCATCTGGATCTACGACTTCGACCTTGACGATGGCGTCCTCTCGAACCGGCGGGAGTTTGCGCGCTGCCCTTTCCCCGACGGGGCTGCAGTCGACACGCTGGGCCGGTACTGGGTTGCCTGTTTCGGGCAATCGGAGGTGCGTTGCTTCACGCCATCGGGTGTACTCGACCAGGTGATCAAGCTGCCCACCTCGCAAGTCACGATGTGTGCATTCGGCGGTGATTCGCTCGACACCCTGTTCATCACCACCGGCACGTTCTGGCTCGACCCGGTCGCAGTCAAGACACAAACGCTCGCCGGCGCCGTGTTTGCCGTGACGGGGCTCGGCGCGCAAGGACTGCCCGAGCCCGAGTTCCAGGACTGACTTTCGTTGCCCGGCGGGTGTTGAAGATTCCATCGTCGACCGCTGGCCGTGGCGGCCTACGACTGTGCGATTGCCTGCTGGTCACGCCAAGTGAAATGTGAGGTCCGCTTCGAGATCAGCCATTGACCACCCTGGCGAACGTACTCGTCCTTGTAGCTCACCCCATTGGTACTTCTGGTCTTCTTGCCGTCCGCTGTGCTGATCAGAACAACGAGGCAGTAGTGAGCGGCCGTCGCACGATCTCCATCAAGCTCGGCGGTGTGTTGGCCGTTGATGTGATACGAAGTCTCGAAATTGGCCATGAAGCTCGAGAAGGTGTCTTTAATTTCCTTGCGTCCTTTGAGTGACGCAAAGAGCTGACCCTCGAAGTAGGTATCGACAACGGCGTCTTCCGTGAACAGAAGTGCCTGCGTGGCGTTGTCCTTCTGGTCTGCAAGGTTCGAGAACCCGTCGACGAGCGCTTTGAGCGCGGCCTTGTCTTCGAGTTTCTGGATGCGTTGTTCCAGCGTGTCGTTCTGCATGGTTCTTCCTGATCTGATCGATGCGAATATGGGCTTTCGACGATATCAACAAGACCTGGATCAGCGGCGGCGGGGCTTTGCAGGATCCTCGCCGATGTTTGCACGATCCTGCGCCCGGGGCATTCAGATCAAGACAAACCCTGTCCGACTGCCTAAGCTGGTTGCATGCTGAAATCTTCCACACGAGCATTGAACGCAGATCGATCCGCTGATTTGCTTCAGGTGACCGTCATGAGGGCGGAACTGGCCGCCCAAATCGATCGCTTGGTCAGCGGAGACGGCGCGTTCCAGACGGTTGTTCCCCGACTCCGGCTTGGCCGGGTTTCGCACTCCGAACACCCGGTGCACGGGGTCTTTGAGCCAGCACTCTGCGTCATTGCGCAAGGGAGCAAGCGTGTGTTGCTGGGCAGCGAGGTGTACGTGTACGACGCGAGCCACTATCTCGTCTTCGCGCAGAACCTCCCCGTGGCCGGGCAGGTGATCGACGCTTCGCCTGAGGCACCGCACCTGGCTCTCCGGTTGAATTTCGATCTGAAGGACATCACAGCGCTCTCGCTGAAGATGAAATTGGGCAGCACACCGCCCAGCCGCGAACAGCAGCGCGGGATCTACACCGGCGAACTCTCGACCAAGCTGTTGGAGCCGCTGCTCCGGCTCACCAGATTGCTGGAGACCCCTGAAGACATCCCGATCCTGGCTCCGATGATCTCTCGCGAGATCCTGTACCAACTGTTGAAGTCCCCGGATGGGTGGCGGCTTGCGCAAATGGCGCTGGTCGACAGCCACAGCCACCGCATCGCACACGCAATCGAGCTGCTGCGCAAGCGGTTCCGGGAGACGCTGCGCATGGAAGACCTCGCCAACGACGTCCACATGAGCGTCTCAGCGTTGCATCACAACTTCAAGGCAGTCACGGCGATGAGCCCGCTGCAGTACCAGAAGCAACTGCGCCTGCAGGAGGCGCGACGCATCATGCTCAGTGAGCACGCCGACGCGGCCACCGCCGGTCATCGCGTCGGCTATGACAGTCAGTCCCAGTTCAACCGGGAGTACAGCCGCTTCTTCGGTGCTCCGCCCGTGCGCGACGTCAAGCGCATGCGCGAGCAGCAGGTAGGCGGCATGAGCGGCTGAGCGCTCCCCCATCCCACGATTCACGCTGAACCGGAGGCGCCGCTGCGCGGCCCGCCAGGGGGAAGCTCGTTCGTCCATTCGTCGGGGCGCGAACGAACCGGCAGCTTCACCAACCTGCAAACCATTGGAGAAATCGATCATGAAGCAACGCATCCTCGGCAAGAGTGGCCTCACCGTCTCGGAACTGGGCTACGGCTGCATGGGCATGAGCTTCGGCTATGGCCCGACGACGCTGAGCCGCGCCGAACAGCTCGCCGTAGTCCGCGCTGCGTACGAGCGCGGTGTCACCTTCTTCGACACCGCCGAAGCCTACGGCCCCTACGTCAACGAGGAGCTGACGGGCGAAGCCATCGCTCCGTTCCGCAAGAACATCGTGCTGGCGACGAAGTTCGGCTTCGAAATCCAGGACAACCAGATCGTCGGGCTCAACAGCCGCCCCGAGCAGATTCGCAAGGTCGCCGAGAACTCGTTGAAGCGGTTGCGTACCGACGTGATCGACCTGTTCTATCCGCACCGGGTCGACCCGAGCGTGCCGATCGAAGACGTCGCCGGCGCCGTGAAGGACCTCGTGGCACAGGGCAAGGTCAAGCACTTCGGCCTCTGCGAGGCCAGCGCCAAGACGATCCGCCGCGCGCACGCCGTCCAGCCGGTGAGCGCGCTGCAGACGGAATACTCGCTGTGGACACGCGACGTCGAAACCAACAACATTCTGCGAACCTGTGAGGAACTGGGCATCGGCTTCGTGCCCTGGAGTCCGATGGGTCAGGGCTACCTGACCGGACGCGTTCTCGACGACGCTGCCTTCGACGCCACCGACCTGCGCAGCACCTTCCCGCGCTTCACGCCCGAGGCGATGAAGGCCAACCGCGCCTTCCTGGCATTGGTGGCCAAAGTAGCCGACCGCAGGCGCGCATCGCTGGCGCAGATCGCACTGGCCTGGCTGATGGCAAAGAAGCCGTGGATCGTGCCGATTCCGGGCACGCGCAGCATCGCGCGCCTGGAAGAGAACCTCGGCGCAGCCCAAGTCACGCTGACCGCGGAGGACATGCGCGAACTCGATGCTGCGCTGGACAAGGCACCGGTGAGACAGCCGCGCCTGTCCGAGACACATATGAGTTTTATCGACCGCTGAGCTGTGACTGTCCAAGAGAGAACTCCATGAAGCGCGTGCTGATCCTCGGCGCCCACGGGCAGATTGCGCGTGTCGCCACGGACTTGTTCCTCGAGCGGACCGACGTGGCGCTGACGCTGTACCTGCGTCGTGCGCAGCGGCTGCAGGACCTCGCCGGCGAACCACGCGTGACCATCGTGGAAGGCGACGTGACGGATGCGAAAGCACTCGAGGTGGCGATGGGGGGTCACGATGTCGTCTACGCGAACCTCGCCGGTCCGCTGGAACAGCAAGCTCGCGCGATCGTGAAGGCGATGACGGCAACCGGCGTCAAGCGGCTGATCTTCATCAGCTCGATGGGAATCTACGACGAGGTTCCCGGAGAGCAGCATGGAAGCATCCTCGATCCCTACCGGAAGGCCGCCGCCGTCATTGAGGCTTCCGACCTGGACTACACCATCCTCAGACCCGCATGGCTGAACGACGGGCATGAGATCGCCTACGGCGCCACGCAGAAGGGTGAAGCGTTCAAAGCCGCGGGCGACACCGTGTCCCGAAGGAGCGTTGCCGATCTCGTGGTGAAGCTTGCGACGACACCCGGCCTGGAAGTCCGCCGCAGCCTGGGTATTCACAAGGCGACCTGAACAGCCGCCAGCTTTCGAAGCATCCAACCACCATGAATCCAACCCCCGCTCCGAGCGCCAGTCGACACCAGGCCCTTGTGCTCGCGATCGCCCTGTCGAGCTACGCAATGATCGTGACCGACAACTCGATCGTCATCACCGGCCTGCCCAAGATCCGCGAGGGCCTCGAGTTCTCTGCCGCGGGCCTGTCCTGGGTACAGAACGCCTATGCGCTGGCCTTCGGGGGGCTCATGCTCCTGGGTGCGCGCGCTGGTGACCTGATCGGCCGTCGACGCATGCTCATCATCGGGCTGGCCATCTTCACCATCGCGTCATTGGTGATCGGACTGGCGGGCTCGCCCACATGGCTGATCGGCGCCCGTGCGGTGCAAGGTGTGGGGGCAGCGATCCTCGCACCGTCCACCCTGGCTTTGCTGTCGACCACCTTTGCCGAGGGGCCCCAGCGCAGCCGCGCGCTGGGGTGGTACGGGGCTGTCGGCGGCATCACCGCCAGTGTCGGTCTGGTCGTGGGAGGCATCGCGGCCGATCTGGTGTCGTGGCGGGCCGGCTTCTTCATCAACGTGCCGATCGGTCTGGTCCTCATCTGGGCAACGCTCCGGCATGTGCCGGAGAACGCAGGGCAGGCTGGACGTTTCGACCTGGTCGGCTCGGTGCTCTCCACCTTCGGCATGGTGGCGTTGGTCTATGGTCTGGTGCACGCGGCCGAGGAGAGCTGGGTCCACTGGGGCACGGGGGCTCCTCTTGCGGCCGGCGTCTTGCTGCTGGCGCTGTTCATGCTGAACGAATCGCGCGCGGCGCAGCCGATCCTGCCGCTTCGCCTGTTCGCCAACCGCGAGCGCTCGGGCGCACATGCAGCGCGCATGCTGTTCATCGGCGCTGTGATGGGCTTCTTTTTCTACACGACGCAGTACCTGCAGGGTGTGCTGGGCATTCGCCCGCTTTGGGCCGGCATCGCGTTCCTGCCCGCCATGCTCGTCAACTTCGCAGCAGCCATGGCGGCGCCTCGGCTGGCGCAGCGTTTCGGCAACGCCTGGGTCTTGGCCGGCGGGCTCGCAGTTTCGATGTTGGGCATGGCTTGGCTTGGACAGCTGGAGGCCGACACGCCGTTCGTGCTGGGCGTGATGCTGCCCATGCTGCTGGTCGGTGCCGGCATGGGCGCCTCGCTGAGCCCACTCACGATCGCGGGCGTGGCCGGGGTGGCGCCCGAGGACGCCGGATCGGCATCCGGCTTGGTCGGCGTGGCGCATCAACTCGGCGGTTCACTGGGCCTGGCACTGCTGGTGGTGGTGTTTGCCATGGCTGGAACTCCAGCGAGCGGTACGCAGGCCGAGCTGGCTCATCGCATCGGGGTGGCGATCTCAGCAGGCGCGCTGATGCAGGCGCTGGCGCTGATCGTGGTGCTCGTCTGCATTGTTCGACGACCTGCGGCAATCGCCCCCAAAGCGAAGGAGGCTGCGTCGTGACCAGATCGTCCGGCCGGCGACGCCGGTCGCTCACAAATCGATCTCAACGCCACTTTCAAGAAGGAACTGACCTGACATGACCGCCCGCTTTTGGACGACATCGAGAAAAGGGTGGACGAGTCCGCTGATCCTGCTGGTCGCGCTCGCCTTGCCGGTGTTCGCGACAGCGGCGCAGGGCACTGCACTCGCGCCGCTGACCATTCAAGAGCAAGGAAGTTTCGCGGTTGGCGGCACTGTCCTCAAAGGGCCGGGTCCGTTCGATCCGTCGAAGCCCGGTGCCGAATGGAACACCTATCACGGAGACCACGCCTATGCGTTCTACCAAGTGCCGGTCAATGCACGTCCACTGCCTCTCGTGTTCTGGCACGGCGCGGGGCAATCTTCCAAGACATGGGAAACCACGCCTGATGGACGCGAGGGCTTTCAGAACGTTTTCCTGCGCCGGAGTTTTTCGGTCTATCTGATCGACCAGCCACGCCGTGGCAAGGCTGGTCGCAGCAATGTGCCGCTGGCGATCACGCCCGCGCCAGACGAGCAGCAATGGTTCAATCAATTCCGAGTCGGCGTGTGGCCCGACTTCTTTCCCGGCGTCCAGTTCTCCCGTGACCCAGCAGCGCTGGAGCAGTATTTCCGCCAGATGACCCCCAACACGGGCGCCTTCGATGCAGACGTGACGTCGGACGCTGTGGCGGCTCTCTTCAAGAAGATCGGACCGGGAATTCTCGTCACCCATTCGCAAGGCGGCGGTCCCGGTTGGTTGACGGTGATGAAAGCGCCCAGCGTGCGAGCCGTGGTGGCCTACGAGCCGGGCAGCGGCTTCGTTTTCCCGCAGGACGAGTTGCCGGCGCCGATGACGAGTGCCGGTGGCACGCTCGAGGCGGTGGGTGTCCCGCTGAGCGAGTTCATGAAGCTCACGAAGATCCCGATCGTTGTCTTCTACGGCGACAACATTCCCGAGAAGCCGATCGCAAGCCCGAACCAGGACTCCTGGCGCATACGGCTGGCGATGGCGCGGCTGTGGCGGGACGCCGTGAACCGCCGAGGCGGTGATGTCACGCTCGTGCACCTGCCGGAGATTGGCATTCACGGCAACACGCACTTCCCGTTCTCGGATCTGAACAGTCTCCAGATCGCCGACCTGCTGTCGGACTTCCTGAAGACGAAGCATCTGGACTAGACCCCCGAATCCTTGCAGGAGATCTCGAATGCAAATGCGAAAACTCGGAAACAGCGACCTGGAAGTCTCCGCCCTCGGGCTCGGCTGCATGGGGATGAGCGCCAATTACGGCCCGCCCGCCGACAAGCAGGACATGATCGCGCTGATCCGTGCCGCGGTGGAGCGAGGCGTCACCCTGTTCGACACGGCTGAGGTCTATGGCCCGTTCGTCAACGAGGAACTGGTGGGCGAGGCACTTTTGCCCTTCAAAGGCCGGGTGGCGATCGCCACCAAATTCGGCTTCGACCTCGACCCCGCGACGACACAGCGCCGCGGCGGCCTGGACAGCCGGCCCGAGCACATCAAGGCGGTCGCGGAAGCCTCCCTGAAGCGGCTCAAGGTCGAAACGATCGACCTGTTTTACCAGCACCGCGTCGACCCGGCCGTGCCGATCGAGGACGTGGCGGGTGCAGTCAAGGAACTGATCGCGCAAGGCAAGGTCAGGCACTTCGGCTTGTCCGAACCCGGCGTCGCGACGATCCGCCGTGCACATGCCGTGCAGCCCGTGACGGCCGTTCAGAGCGAATACTCCCTGTTCTACCGCGGCCCCGAAGAAGAGGTTCTGCCCACGCTCGAAGAACTCGGCATCGGCTTCGTGCCTTTCAGCCCCTTGGGCGCGGGCTTCCTCACCGGGAAGATGGACGAGAACACGCGCTTCGACAGTTCCGACTTTCGCTCGCGCGTTCCGCGACTCGCACCCGAGGCGCTCAAGGCGAACCTGGCGCTGGTGGATCTGCTGCGTGACGTGGCAGGGCGCAAGCGCGCCACCCCCGCGCAGATCGCCCTCGCTTGGCTGCTTGCAAAAAAGTCGTGGATCGTGCCGATCCCAGGAACGACCAAGCTGCATCGGCTCGACGAAAACCTCGGCGCGACGACGGTCGACCTCAGTGCCGACGATCTGAAGGCGATTGATGCCGCTACGTCGAAGGTGACCGTGCAGGGTGCGCGGCTGCCGGAGTTGGTTCTGCGGATGACGGGAGGCTGACATGTTGCCGATCGCCACTCTCATCACCGCCGCGCTGCTGTCGGTCTCGGCCGCAGCGTTCTCGCAGACAGGAGCCCCCATGACTGCCAAGACCGCATCGAGTTCCTCGACGCCCCCATCGACCACGGTGGTGAATCTCACCCATCGCGAGGAGCGCGCCGCATTCGACGGATCACCCGACAACTTCACCGGCCACGTGCACGTCGACATGCTGCTGCAGCCGAATGCACCGGCTCGCGCGACCGGTGCCTACGTGACGTTCCAACCGGGTGCGCGCACTGCGTGGCACACGCACCCGCTCGGTCAGACGCTGATCGTCACCGCGGGCGTCGGCCGCGTGCAGTTCTGGAGCGGCCCCATGCGCGAGATGCGGCCAGGCGATGTGGTGTGGATCCCGCCCAACGTGAAGCACTGGCACGGCGCCGCACCGAAGACCTCGATGACGCACATCGCGATCAGCGAGGAACTCGACGGCAAGGGCGTGACCTGGCTCGAGAAGGTCACCGACGCGCAATACGGTCCACCGTCAGAGGACAAGGCCAGCCAAGCGGCGGCGCCATCGAGGGCCCAGATGCTCTTCGGCGATGTTGCGCCCGGCCTGGCGCAACTGACGGACGACGTGTTATTCGGTGATGTCTGGATGCGCCCCGGCCTGTCTGCGCGCGACCGCAGCCTCGTCACGGTCAGCGCGCTCATCGCGATGAACCGCCCCGACCAGCTTCGCGGCCACATGACCCGGGCCCTGGAGAACGGCGTCACGCGCGAGGAACTCATCGAGACCATCACCCATCTGGCGTTCTATGCCGGCTGGCCGAGCGCCGTCACGGCCGCAGGTGTGGCCAAAGAGATGTTTCCGGCGAAGTGACGACAGGTCGCCTCGTCTTCACACCAGGAGTTCAACGATGAACCAACGAATCCTCGATCCCATGACCACCAACCATGCGAACGACGCAGACCGATCCGGTGACGTCACGATCTCGCGTCGCCATCTGCTGACCGTCGGTGCCGCATCGGCCACGGCCGCCACGCTGCCCCAGGCCGCCACGGCGCAAGCCACATCGCCCAGCGCATCGACGACCCGCCCAGTGCCCATGGCCAAGGTGTCATTGCAGGTGAACGGTGCGGTGCACACCCTCGAACTCGACACGCGGACCACGCTGCTCGATGCGCTGCGCGAGCACCTGCAGATCACCGGTCCGAAGAAGGGCTGCGATCACGGTCAATGCGGCGCCTGCACTGTCATCGTCAATGGCCGGCGGATCAACTCGTGCCTCTCGCTGGCCGTGATGAACGAGGGCCACAACGTCACGACCATCGAAGGCCTCGGCAAGCCGGGCGCCCTGCATCCGATGCAAGCCGCATTCGTGAAGCACGACGGCTACCAGTGCGGCTATTGCACGCCAGGACAGATCTGCTCGGCCGTGGCCATGCTCGGCGAGATCCAGGCCGGCATTCCGAGCCACGCAAGTGCCGACCTGACCGCGGCGCCGCAGGCCACGGTGGTGGAGTTCCGCGAGCGCATGAGCGGCAACATCTGCCGTTGCGGCGCTTACTCGAACATCATGGAAGCGGTCGCCGAGATCGCAGGGAGCAAGGCATGAAAACCTTCACCTACGAGCGTGCTCGCTCACCGTCGGAGGCTGCCACAGCGGCAGTGCGTGTCCCCGGGGCCAAGTTCATCGCCGGCGGCACCAACCTGCTCGATCTGATGAAACTCGAGATCGAGCAGCCCACGCACCTCATCGACGTGAACGGCCTCGTGCTCGACAAGATCGAGCCGACGCAAGAGGGCGGGTTGCGCCTCGGCGCGCTCGTGCGCAACACCGACCTGGCCGCGGACATGCACGTGCGCCGCGACTACGGCGTGCTCTCCCGCGCACTGCTGGCGGGCGCGTCGGGTCAGCTGCGCAATGCGGCAACGACCGCCGGCAACCTGCTGCAGCGCACGCGCTGTCCGTACTTCTACGACACCAACCAGCCCTGCAACAAGCGTCAACCCGGCAGCGGCTGCAGCGCGATCGGCGGGTTCAGCCGCTCACATGCCGTGGTCGGCGCGAGTGATGCCTGCATCGCCACGCATCCGAGCGACATGGCTGTGGCGATGCGTGTGCTCGATGCCACGGTCGAGACCGTCGCGCCGACTGGCACCACGCGGCGTATTCCAATCGCCGATTTCCACCGGTTGCCCGGCAACACACCGAACATCGAGACGACGCTGCAGCCGGGCGAGCTCATCACGGCGGTGACACTGCCCCGGCCCGTCGGCGGCACGCACATCTATCACAAGGTCCGCGACCGCGCGTCCTACGCGTTCGCGCTGGTGTCGGTCGCCGCCATCGTGCAGCGCGACGGCAGCGGGCGCGTGGCGCTGGGCGGCGTGGCGCACAAGCCATGGCGTGTCGAGGCCGCCGAAGCGCAGTTGCCACGCGGAGCCCTGGCCGTCACCAAGCAGCTGCTGGACGGCGCCAAGCCGACACCGCAGAACGAATTCAAGCTGTCACTGGTCGAGCGCACGCTCGGCGCAGCGCTGACTCAAGCAAAGGGCTGAGATCATGAAGTTCGACACTCCCGCTGCACGCAACCCGATCGACAAACTCGACGTCATCGGCAAGCCCTTCAACCGAGTCGATGGCCCGCTGAAGACGAGCGGCACCGCACCATATGCCTATGAGCGCCACGATGCCGTGCGCAACCCGGCCTACGGGGCCGTGGTCGGTTCGGCCATCGCGAAAGGCCGCATTGCGTCGATCGACCTCGGCGCGGCCAAGGCCGCACCCGGCGTGCTCGCGATTGTCACGGCCGACAACGCCGGGCCGCTGGCCAAGGTGGAGCGGAACACGGCGACGCTGCTCGGCGGTCCCAACATCGACCACTACCACCAGGCCATCGCGCTGGTGGTCGCAGACACCTTTGAGCAGGCCCGGGCGGCCGCGCAGCTGGTCCGCGTGGAGTACGTGAAGGAGCGGGGGTCTTTCGACCTCGCCGCGAGCAGGGAGTCGGCCATCAAACCGCCTTCCGGCATCACGGCTGGCCCGGCGGACACGGCCGTGGGCGATTTCCCAAAAGCGTTCGAGGCAGCGCCGGTCAAGCTGGACGCCACCTACACCACACCCGACCAGGCCCACGCGATGATGGAGCCGCACGCGTCGATGGCCGCTTGGAACGAGGGCCGTCTCACACTGTGGACATCGCACCAGATGATCGACTGGGCGGCAACCGACATCGCAAAGATGCTCGGTCTCGAGAAGGACAAGGTGCGTGTGATCTCGCCCTTCATCGGTGGCGGCTTCGGCGGCAAGCTCTTCATACGCGCCGAAGCCCTGCTCGCGGCACTCGGCGCGCGGGCTGCTGGTCGGCCGGTGAAGGTTGCGCTCACGCGACCGCTGATGTTCAATAACACGCCGCACCGGCCCGCGACGATTCAGCGCGTTCGCATCGGCGCTACGCGCGACGGCAAGATCAGCGCGATCGCGCACGAAAGCTGGTCCGGTGACCTGGCGAACGGCAAGGCCGATGGCGCTGTTCACTCGACTCGCTTGCTGTATGCCGGCGCGCACCGAATGACGGCGACGCGGTTGTCGGTGCTGGATCTCGCCGAGGGCAATGCAATGCGTGCCCCGGGCGAGGCCACCGGCCTGATGGCGCTCGAGATCGCGGTCGATGAGATGGCCGAGAAGCTCGGGCTCGACCCGGTCGAGTTCCGCATCCGCAACGACACGCAGGTCGACCCGGAAAACCCGAACCGCCATTTCTCTCAGCGCCAGTTGGTGCGATGCCTGCGCACCGGCGCCGAGCGATTCGGTTGGGGTAAGCGCAACCCACGCCCCGCCAAGACGCGTGAAGGAAGCTGGCTGATCGGCATGGGCGTGGCCGCCGGCATCCGCGGCAACTCGCTCACGAAGTCGGCCGCACGCGTGCGCCTGGATGGCCGCGGTGTTGTCACGGTCGAGACCGACATGACCGACATTGGAACCGGCAGCTACACCATCATTGCGCAGACCGCGGCGGAGATGATGGGCGTGTCCCTCGACAAGGTGATCGTGCGGCTGGGCGACTCGAGCTTCCCGGTCTCGGCCGGCTCCGGTGGGCAATGGGGCGGCAACTGCTCGACCTCCGGCGTGTATGCGGCCTGCACGAAGCTGCGCGAGGCAGTGGCGCAGAAGGTCGGCTTCAAGGTCGACGACGCGGTGTTCGCCAATGGCGAGGTACGTGCGGGTGGTCGCAGCGTTCCGCTGGCGCAGGCCGCAGGGGAGTCAGACCTGGTTGCAGAAGACGCGATCGAGTTCGGCGACTTTGCGAAGAAGTACCGGCAGTCCACCTTCGGCGCGCACTTCGTCGAAGTCGCGGTCGATGCGGCGACCGCCGAAATCCGCGTCCGGCGCATGCTCGCGGTGTGCGCATCGGGTCGCATCCTCAACCCGAAGACGGCACGCAGCCAGGTCATTGGCGCGATGACGATGGGTGTCGGTGGGGCGCTGATGGAAGAGTTGGTGGTCGACACACGCGCCGGCTTCTTCGTCAACCACGATCTCGCGGGCTACGAAGTCCCGGTGCACGCCGACATCCCTCACCAGGACGTGATCTTTCTCGACGAGGTCGACCCAATGTCGTCCCCGATGAAAGCCAAGGGTGTCGCGGAACTGGGCATCTGCGGGGTGGCTGCGGCTGTCGCCAATGCGGTCTACAACGCCACGGGGGTGCGCGTGCGCGACTATCCGGTGACGCTCGACAAGCTTCTTAGCCGGTTGCCCGATCTGGCGTGAACCCCATGACAAACCCAACATCAACAGTCTTGGTCGTGGGCGCGACCGGCAGCATCGGTCGTCTCGTGGTGGTGGAGGCGATCCGCGCAGGGCATGCCGTGCGCGCATTGGTGCGAGATGCCGGCAGGGCGCGTGAACTTCCGCCGCAGGCACAGCCAGTCGTCGGTGACCTCACACGACCAGACGCCTTGCTTGACGCCGTGGAGGGTGTCGATGCCATCGTGTTCACGCAAGGCTCATACGGGAGCGTCGCGGGCGAGGCCGAACGCGTCGACTATGGTGGCGTGCGCAACGCGCTGTTGGCATTGCGCGGCCGGAAGGTGCGTATCGCTTTGATGACAGCCATCGGTGTCACCAAGCGCACGGAGGGTCACGACTGGAAGCGGCGTGCCGAACGGCTCGTGCGCACCAGCGGTCTGCCCTACACGATCGTGCGCCCCGGCTGGTTCGACTACAACGGGCGCGACGAGCATCGGCTCGTCTTCCTACAAGGAGACACCCGCCACGCGGGCGATCCCAGCGACGGGGCCGTGGCGCGAAGCCAGATCGCCGAGGTGCTCGTGCGCAGCCTGAATTCGGCTGCGGCCGAGCGCAAGACCTTCGAGCTGGTCGCCGAGCAGGGACCTCCGCCCCAAGACTTCGAGGCACTGTTCGCGCCCTTGGACGCGGACCCGCCAGGAGCGCTCGACGCCGTGCGCGACATCCCCGACCTGCCGCTGGCGCAAGAACCGGAACGAGTTCGGAAGGACTTCGCCCAGCTCACCGTTCGGTAGTTCGGCGGGCACCTGAATTTCACATCAAGAGGAACTGTCCATGACCCATGTCATTGTTGTTATCGGAGCCGGATCGATAGGTCAGGCGATTGCGCGCCGTGTCAGCGCAGGAAAGCAAGTCCTTCTCGCGGACTTGAAGAAGGAGAACGCCGACGCGGCAGCGAAGGTGCTCAGCGACGCCGGCTTTGAAGTACGCACCTCGGTGGTAGACGTATCCTCCCGCGAGTCGGTTCACGCACTCGTCGAGACGGCTACCGCATTGGGCAACGTTACTGGGGTGATCCACGCCGCTGGAGTTTCTCCGTCACAGGCCTCGCCTGGCACGATCCTCAGAGTTGACCTGTATGGGACCGCGCTCGTTCTGGAGGAGTTCGGCAACGTCATCGCAGAGGGCGGTGCCGCCGTCGTCATCGCCTCCCAGTCCGGCCATCGGCTACCTGGGCTGACTTCCGAGCAGAACTCGGCCCTCGCGACGACACCGACGGACGACCTGCTGGCATTGCCGATGCTTCAACCTGATCAAATCAAAGACTCCCTTCACGCCTACCAACTTTCCAAGCGATGCAATTCGCTGCGCGTCATGGCCGAGGCGGTACGGTGGGGCAAGCGCGGCGCGCGGGTGAACACGATCAGCCCGGGCATCATTTTCACGCCCCTCGCCAGGGACGAATTGAACGGCCCGCGGGGCGAGGGATACCGACGCATGATCGAGATCTCGGCAGCCAAACGCGGCGGCACGCCGGACGAAGTCGGCAATGTCGGTGCGCTGCTCATGGGTTCGGACGGGGGCTTCATCACGGGCAGCGACTTCCTCATGGACGGCGGTGTTACGGCTGCCTATTGGTATGGCGAACTTGCTCAAAAGTGATCGAGTTTGCTGCGGCAGGCCACAGCGGTCTGATCGAGGATGTACGCCGACGCGAACAGCTTCCTGCCGAACCTTCGGGATTTCACCAGGCGCATCTCGACGCATCAGATTCGCCGAGCGAGGTGGTCGGATTTGTGAACCGCATATCGCCATTTCCGCGCCGAGTGACCTGAAGGAGTTGCAGATGTCCAATACCCACGGCCGGATGAAGCGGAATGGGCCGCTGCACGAGATGCGGGTGTTCGCAGTCACCGGCGAAATGGTGCTTCAAGAAGCGACGGTGCGCAAAAGCAGGACGGACTGAGCGCGGCTGCAGGCCTGAAAGGGGCACCAGAGTGAGCGCCAGCGAGAACCTGTGCAACATCCCGTAAGTTCATCGTTTGGTCATCCTTTGGTCAGAACTTTCCTGTGAGCCGACGGTACGCTCAAGTTTGCAAACAAAGCGAGCACGCCATGGGCGATCAGCAACTCGGCCGGGCTGACCTTCACGAACGTTGCGCCGGCGCCCCAGTGACCCGGCGGGCATGAAGATGGTCCGCAGCTTGCAAGCGGCAGGGCAGGATTTACCACCACCCAACACCATGCACATGAACGATCAGGTCGTCACCGCTCCACCCCTGACTGCCGTGGAGATCCGGCAAAGCGGCGTGCACGGGCACGGCGTGTTCGCCGTGCGCGCGCTTCGAGCCCGGCAGAAGATCGGAACCTACACTGGCCGCCGCTACGCACCCGACCAGGAACACGAGTCCTGGGATCAGCAGCTCACCTACCTCTTCGGCTTGTCGGACGGCTCAATGATCGATGGCGCGCAAGGCGGCAACGCGACACGGCACATCAACCACTCGTGCGAGCCCAACGTCGAGGCCATCGAGGACAGCGATGATGCCGGCCACCTGGTCATCGTCATCCGGGCCATGCGGCACATCCGCCTCAGCGAAGAACTCTTTCTCGACTATGCGCTCGATGTCGGTGGGGAAGATCCCGCAGAGTACCCATGCCGCTGCGGATCGACGCGCTGCCGCGGCACGCTCCTAGCGCCTTCAGCCAGCGTTGCCACCGCAGAGGAATGAGAAGCCATGAATAAATCGACTGCAGGTGGCATGGGTGAATCCTGCACACGCAGCACAGTGCGATCAATTGCTGGCGCGATCGCGTTCACATGCGTGATCACGGCATGTGGCGGCAACCCCAACACAGGTCCTGCCTCCCAATCCCCGGCGTCTGGCGGTTCTGGCGGGAGTGATGGGACAACAGTGCCCGCCCCGCTCATTGACTATCGATTCGATGCCCTTGCGACCGGCGCAACGACGATTGCCGATCGGTCTGGCAACGGGAACACTGCTGTCATCAGGGGCGCCGGCGCCACAGTGGCCGATGGCGCCCTGTCGCTGCCAGGTGGGACCAGCGATTCGGACGCTGCGTATCTCGAAGTCCCGGCGGCCGCGTTTGCGGGATTGACCGATGTGACGGTGTCTCTGTGGCTGACCGACACGACTCGGGCGGTGCATCACTCGGCCGCCTATGTCGGAAACGTCGACCCCGCCAAAGGGTACTGGCTGCTCAATCCCCAATCTCCCAGTGGCTACGCGAAATCGGTGATGACAGCCGAAACCGGCGGTGCGTCAACCGAGGTAGGCGCCACGGGGTCGAGCGGATGGCAGCATCGCTCCTGCATGCACTCGTACACGACCGTGATCAAGGGGTCAGACCGCACGATGGCCGTGTACGTCGACGGGACGAAAGTGGCAGATGCCACGATGCCGGCAACGCTCAAGCAGTACGGCGATCTCGTGGCCTACATTGGGAAGTCACCCTATGGCGATGCATTCTTTCGAGGAAAGATTGGTGGCTACTCCGTCTACGGGTCTGCGCTCGGCCAAAGCGCTGTGGCCAAGCTCTGGCGTGAGAAGGCGCTGGACCAGGCGGTCGCCTGTGTCAGCCTCCCCTCCGCCACGGTAGAGGACCTCGCTTTGCCCGGATCCCCCGCCGGCACGACGGCTTCATGGAAAGTATCTTCCGGCAGCGCATCAGTGCGTATCGACGGGGGCATCGCCAAGCTGACGCGGCCTGCGGCCGGAACCGGTTCAGCCACCGCCGTGCTCGAGGCGACCTTCACCGACGGAAACTCAACGCGGACCCAACAGTACACCGTCAAGGTCGGCGAAGACATCGGCCCGAGTTCGACCTATGGCACCGTGGCTCGCCGTGCCGAGACGGGCATCGACATCGTTGGAGGCCAGTACACGCCAGGCCAGCCGGGCTATGTGGCCGGAGACTGGTGCTTGATGGGGCGCGACACCAACGTGGTGCTGGAGGGTTCCGGCTATGTGCGCATTCGTTGGGAGCTTGAGTTCTGGTATGGGTGGGGCCAGATCGCGATGCCGGAGATCAATGCCCTGAGTGATGAGACGCAGGTCATCCGTGTTGGCGAGGGCGGTCAGTTCGATCAGAAGATCGGATACAACATGACCGACAACAGCCCGGAGCTGGGCTACCACGATTGGTACATCTGGTTCTCGGGTCGGATCTCCATCGCCAATCACGAACGCATCCCGAGCACGGCCCACTGGCGGTCTCCTTACACCGCCTCGTACAACCTGGGCATTGGCCGTTCTTGGTATGACCAGATCAATGCCAACGCGGCAATCAAGTACGACAACAGCACCGGATACCTTCCGCCGTCCACATACAAGATCATCTCCCGGGGCCTTGGCTACAACGATTACTGGAACCAGCAACTCGTAGAAGCGCGAGACCGCGCCTTCGATTCGAGCTTGCCGGCTGACAAGGCAGCCCGCGCTGTCTATCGTGAGATGGACATTGACAGTGCCAACCAGTGGTGGACGATCACGCCGAATGCGGGTGGCTACTACACGATCGTCAACCAGCTGAATGGCAAGGTCCTGGCTGCGGAGGGCACGGCGGCGGGCCGCAACATCGTGACGGTAGAGGCCGCCCCGGCGGCAGCGACGCAACGATGGCGCATCAACCGCGCGTCGAATGGGCCATCCATCGCGGATGACACGCACTACACGTTCACGAACGTTGCCACGAGCCTGATGCTGTCCGATGACGGTACCGCCATCGGACAACAGGCAGCGGACGCAACCGGGCAGCAACAGCGCTTTCTCTTGCGCTACACGCTGGGCCACCCTGCGAGCGTGGCGGAGCCTTCGTTGCCCGCCAGTGGATACGATCGATACGAGTCCGAGAGTGTGACGAAGGCAGCATACAAATCGAGTGCGCTTGTGCTCGGCAATGCGGCGGTCTCTGGTACGCGTTACATCACGCTCTACGACGCAGACTCGTACGTCACCTACTCCGTGTCCGTTCCGAAGGCAGGCGCCTACCGCGTCCGAGTTCACTATGGTGAAGACGCGGCCTCCTCGCAGGATGTCTACGTGAATGATCAACTGGTGGGTCAAGTTGCATACGCCGCGACATCGGCCTTCCCCGCGGGTGCGCACGACAGCGTGTCTCACAAGCTGCGCCTGTACAGCGGAACAGGGGCCATGCAGGAACTGACGCTGAACCTGAAGGCTGGAGCAAACAGCATTCGATTCCAGTCGAAAGTTGCCTCGGGGCTCGAACACGACTTCGTCGACGTTTCGCAGCAGCCTCTTTGATCGGGTCATGCCCCAGCCGGCGGATCGAGCAGGCCATAGGTCGAGCATCTGCAACACTTCAGCCAACAAGAAGGGCTTGTACTGAGCGTCTGGCTCTACATCACGTGGCCACAGTCAATCGCTAAGGATGTTCTGCATAAACCGAGAGCGAAGCTGCTTGCCCGGGCGAGCCGGTGCGACGACGATGTGAAGCATGAAGCAAGCTGATCTTGGGCTGAGCCTGAGCACCAAGCGAACGCGCAAGCGCGAGTTCCTGGACGAGATGAATCGGGTGGTTCCGTGGGTCGCGCTGGTGGAACTGGTGGCGCCGTGCGCGCCAGAAGGCAAGCGGGGCCGCCCGCCCTTTGCAATAGAGACCATGCTGCGCATTCACTTCATGCAGCAGTGGTTCACGCTGAGCGACCCGGCGATGGAATAGGCGCTGCACGACGTGCCGCTGTTCCGGGAGTTCGCCGGGTTGGACAACTGGAGCACCCGGCTCCCCGATGAGTCCACGATCCTGCGATTCCGCCATCTGCTGGACAAGCACAAGCTGGCCGAGCAGATGTTGGTTTTGATCAACGACTTGCTCAGAGACAAGGGCCTGATGCTGCGAGCCGGCACGGTGGTGGATGCCACCCTGATCGCTGCTCCCAGCTCGACCAAGAACGCCTCAGGCGAGCGCGACCCCGAGATGCACCAGAGCAAGAAGGGCAAGCAGTGGTTCTTCGGCATGAAGGCACACATTGGCGTGGACGCCGAGTCAGGTCTGGTGCACACGGTGCGTGGCACCGCCGGCAACGTCAACGACGTGATCGAAGCCAATGCCTTGCTGCACGGAGAGGAGATAGCCGGCTTCGGGGATGCCGGCTACCAGGGGGCGCACAAGCGGCCCGATGCCCGCGAGGGGGTGACCTGGCACATCGCCATGCGCCCGGGCAAACGCAAAGCACTGGACAAAACCCGGCGCTCGCATCAACTGATCGACGAACTGGAGCGCCTCAAGGCCGGCATCCGGGCCAAGGTCGAGCACCCGTTCTGGGTGATCAAGCGCCAGTTCGGGCATGTGAAGGTGCGCTACCGCGGTTTGAAGAAGAACACCGCGCAGCTCATGACCTTGTTCGCGCTGTCCAACCTGTGGATGGTGCGTGGCAAGTTGTTGGGCGCCAAGGCATGAGTGCGTCTGGTGCACAGCGGAGCATGGCGCGGCGGGCCCAAAGCTGCCGCTTCGCGACTTGCACCCGCCCCGACGAACACTGAATCGGCGAACAATTTGCCCGGCCGCTTCCTGCCGATCACCCGTGCACGCTTCGGCTCGCATTGTTCAGAACATCCCTAGCGGTGATTCTTTCGAATCGAAAGAGCACCGAACATTGCCCATCTTTTTGCACAACCATCGGTATGGAAACTCTGCTTCAACTCCTCGTGATCGACTTCCTGGGCAAGCCGGCCTGGGTCTGGCTCGTCTTCATCGGCGTCGTGGTCACACTGCTGGCGTTCGACCTCGGTGTGCTGCACAAAGACGACCATGAAATCGGCGTGCGCGAAAGCCTGCTGCTCTCGGCGGGCTATATCAGCGTGGCGCTGATGTTCGGGGCATGGGTCTGGTGGTTCATGGGCGCACAGAGCGGCATGGCCTACTACACCGGCTTCATGATCGAGAAGTCGCTGTCGATGGACAACGTCTTCGTGATCGCGCTGATCTTCACCTTCTTTGCGATTCCACGGCAATACCAGCACCGGGTGCTGTTCTGGGGCATCCTGGGTGTGATCGTGCTGCGCGCGTTGATGATCGGGCTGGGCGCCACGCTGGTGAGTGAGTTCAGCTGGGTTCTGTACCTGTTCGGAGCCTTCCTGGTGATCACCGGCGTCAAGATGTGGCTGATGGTCGACCACGTGCCCAACATCGCCGACAACCCGCTGCTGAAGTTCTTGAAGAAGCACATGCGCGTGACAGAACAGTTGCACGGCAACGCGTTTTGGGTGCGCCAGGCTGATCCGCACACGGGAAAATGGGTGCGCACCGCGACGCCGTTGTTCCTGGCCCTGGTCATGATCGAGTTCGTCGACCTGGTGTTCGCAGTCGACTCGGTGCCTGCCATTTTCGCGATCACGACAGACCCGTTCATCGTCTACACCAGCAACATCTTCGCGATCCTGGGCCTTCGGGCGCTGTACTTCGCTCTGGCCGCGATGATTCACCGGTTCAAGTACCTCAAGTACGCGCTGGCCCTCGTGCTCGTGTTCATCGGCACCAAGATCTTTCTGGTCGGCTTCATCGGCAAGTTCCCGCCCGTCATCTCGTTGGGCGTGACCTTTGGCCTCATCGCCGGCGGGGTGCTGGTGTCAATGTGGAAGACGCGTGGCCAGCCCGCTGGCATGGAAACGACATGACATCGCCGATCGCGCAGCGCTTGCGTGATGCCGCGGCTGCGTTGCCAGATGGTCCCGTCTCCCTCGGATCGCTGGCGCAGGCTCACGGGCCCGCGGCGCACGGCAGCGTGCTGCTGCTGTTGGCCGCGCCTTGCCTGTTGCCGGTGCCCGGCGTGGGCACGGTGCTCGGCCTGGGCATGACAGCGCTTGCCGCCGCGATGTGGCGGGGCGAGGCCACGGCCTGTCTGCCAGCGCGCATGGCCGAGGTCCAAATGTCGCGCCCTTGGGCGCAGCGGGTGTTGAGGCTGCTCGCGTCCACCTATGCGATGGCCGGCCGCTTCGCGAAGGAACGCTTCAGCCACCTCGCTGCTGCGCGCGAGCGCTCCTGGATCGCCGCGACGGGGGGTGATGGCTTTGATCGTGGTGCTGCCGATACCGCTCGGCAATGTGCTGCCGGCACTGGCGACGATGTTCATCGGCCTGGGCCTGGCGTTTCGGGATGGCGTGGCCATCGTCCTCAGCTTCGCAACGGCCGGTCTGGCGCTGCTGTTCACCGCAGCGCTGGCCGGGATGGTCTGGGTGTGGGGTGGCGATTGGGCCATGCGCTGGGTGTTGCCTTGACGACAGCTGTCGGCTTTCAGGGTTTCTGGTCGCCGATACGTACGACTGTTCAGGGTCGCAAGCCGTGGCTCGTCGCGTTGCGCAGAGGCGCAAATTGGAATGCACCAGCGATCCCAATCGTGGCCCTGACCGCCAGCACGTCCCCTGAGGAGCGCGTGCAGATGCTTGATCGATGGGTGCGTGACCACCAAACCGGCTGACAGAAGTCGCTTTCTCGGTGCCCCACGCTCGCTACGACGAAGCGGGGCATCGACTGCGTGGCGAAGGATCGCCGACGTGCCGCTAGATTCAGCACTGCAAGCTGAAGCCCGCCAGTCAAAGCTCAGCTCGGGTTCCCCGAGGTTTTTCCACAGACTTACCCCCAATGCCGGTGGACAACTCCAGCCCAGGTGATGCCGGTTCGAAGCAGATCGCCTCAGCGGCTGAGTGCTACGGACTCACCCTGGCTTGATGGATGTGCCGAAGGTCGTACCCGCTACGTTTCAACGGAACGCCTCTGTCTACGGTGTGGCCAACCAAGCGCTGAGATATAGGAGTAAGCCGACCGGATCGCCGTTCGAGAATCCGCACTGCAGTAGCTAGCCTTCAAGTTCCAGCCGATTTGTCCGATACCCCGACATCGCGTTGCTGTTGTGTCGGTCGATTGCCGACAGCGCCACTCTCTGTGCGGTGCAATCCAAGGACTCTCCGATGACAAGCTTCTTTTCGCACATGCGCCTGGTCCCGAGGCTGGCGCTGGCCTTTGGCCTGGTGATGCTGGTGACCTCACTGGCGGCCGGCATCGGAATCTGGCGGCTGGACCGGCTGCAAGACATCGCAAATGACCTGGGCGGTGCATCGTCGCAACGCGCACTGTTCGCGCGCGAACTGCATTCCATCGTGGTGCTGAGCTCATCGCGTGCCGAGACCCTGCTGCAGATCGACGATGCCGATTTCGCAGCCCGCATCAACGCCGACCGCAAGCTGACCTCAGCCCGTTCTGAGGTCGTGCGCAAGACCTTGGAGCAGTTGTCTGATACCGATCGGACGAAGGAACTCTTCAGCGTGATCGACGATGCGGGCGGCAAGTTCCGCGCGGTGCGCGATGCGCTGGTCAAGCGCAAGGCGGCTGGCGAGAAGGTGTCCGGCGAGGACATCGCCGGCAAGTTGCGCCCAGCCGCTGATGCGTACGCGAAGGCGGTTGACGACTTGGCGGCCTATCAGGCGCAGCGCGTGGAGGATGCTCGTGCTGCGGCCGCTCGCAGCGAGAGCGCAGGCATATCGATGCTGTCGATCGGCATCGCCCTTGGGCTGCTGGTGAGCGTGGGCTGTGCGTGGGCCCTGTCGCGCTCCATCGTCAACCCATTGATCGATGCGTCACGGATGGCCGGGCGCGTGGCCGCGGGCGACCTGAGCATTGCGCCGGTCGCGACCGGTTCGCAAGACGAGGTACAAGCGCTGATCTGCGACCTAGGCACGATGCAGAGCAAGTTGGCCGAGTTGGTTGCGAGCGTGCAGACGGTCAGCGAGTCCATCACGACGGCCAGCACCGAGATTGCTGCCGGAAACCTGGACCTATCTTCGCGCACCGAGCAGACGGCATCGAACCTGCAGCAGACCGCGTCGAGCGTCGAGCAGCTCACCGCCGCCGTGCGGCAGAGCGCCGATGCGGCCCGGCAGGCCAACCAACTGGCGCTGTCTGCGTCCGGCGTGGCGACGCGCGGCGGTGAGGTGGTGGCCGACGTCGTGCAGACGATGGAGGCGATCGCCGGCTCGTCGAAGAAGATCACCGACATCATCGGTGTGATCGACGGCATCGCTTTTCAGACCAACATCCTGGCGCTGAACGCGGCTGTCGAGGCTGCGCGAGCTGGCGATCAAGGCCGAGGCTTCGCGGTGGTGGCGGCCGAGGTGCGCAGCCTGGCGCAGCGCAGCGCGCAGGCCGCGCGCGAGATCAAGAGACTGATCGGTGACAGCGTCGGCAAGGTCGAGTCAGGCACTCGGCTGGTAGAAGAGGCCGGCACGACGATGCGCGAGATCGTCAGCTCGGTGCGTCGCGTGACGGACATCATCGGTGAGATCAGCACCGCGGCCGGCGAGCAGAGCGACGGCATCGGCCAAGTGAACCAGACGATCGCGCAACTCGATCACATGACGCAGCAGAACGCGGCACTGGTCGAGGAGTCGACCGCAGCGACACAGAGTCTGAAGGACCAGGCGACGACGCTGTCGCGTGCGGTGGGGTCGTTCAAGCTGGCATGACGTGAGTCCAGCCCGCACCGCTGGATCACCCGGCAAGGTCGAATTTGAGGCCTTCGGAGACGAAGTGATCGACGCCCAGGGCATCGATCGCATGAACCTGAACGCGGGTACCGCACGGGCAGCCACGCCCGTCCGATAGAGCCGGGCGGGTGATGTAGCGGCACAGTTGTTCCAACGGCTGGTGGGTGTAGCCTCGCGCGGCATCGCGTCACTGAGGGTCAGCACCTTGTGGCTGGCGCGCGGGCCGAAGGCGATGCGATACGTGATCGCCGCCGCCTGCAACGGCCGCAGCGTGGGCGCGTTGTTACCTTCGGTCTCGGGCTTGGCCAGGTAGGTCTGGCCTATGTCCTCTACCAGCACGCCCTGGCGCGCGCGTGAGCAGCTTCGTCAGCCGGGCCAACAATCCCAGTTCACCCGTGATCACCGCGAAGAGGCGCGTTAAAAGAGTCGCAGAGTGGGCGTTGAAGCCGAATCGGCGGTTCGCCGCGCATGAGTTCGCGTCAGTGCGTGACGGTGGGGCGGCCTTCGCTCCACCGCTCCAGGTCGATGCGGCGCCACGCGATGGCACGCTTGGCCAGCCGCACAGGCGATGGGAATTTGTCCTCTGCCATGAGGCGGTAGATGGTCGAGCGACCCAGCCCGGTCAATCGCATGACCACCGCGATTCTCAGGAAGAGCAGAGCCTGAGCGTCCGCCGCTTGCTCGTGAACTTCGGGCTGACGTTGCGGCATGTCATGACTCCTGGAGCTGTGTCGTCGTGTCAACTCTAGGTCAAGAGGACTCGCTGAGTAGCGATGACTTTCGGTGGAAAACTGTCGCGAGGTGCGCGGTAAGGCCATTGCTGACGGAGTGGATCTGTCAGCACGGTGATCAGCATTGCTGGAACCCGTCATAGGTCGGATGCATTTACCGAGACCGAACTTGCAGGACTCACCGAGGTTGGCGCAGCGCGAATACAACGCTGCGCGGGCCGAAGTGCTCAAAGTTCAGTCGCTGCGAAACTGGCACCAGACTGGCACCGGCGTTGTTCAGAAAACAAAAAAGTGAGCCGGCGTTAACCGGCTGACTTTGGTGTCTATTGGCTCCTCGACCTGGGCTCGAACCTGGGACCTACGAATTAACAGGCAGTTGACTTTCGATCGTCGACCCGATGGTCTGCCTGAGCGTGGCATGACCCGCACCATCTTTGCTACGAGCCCGCGCTGAACTGCGCTCCGCCGGCGCAGCTCTGAGCGTGTCGATGTGGTTCGCCCAGGACTGCAGCAAAGCTCGTCGCTCATCCCGATAGGCATGACGGTTGTACGCAGAGCGCACGCGATTGCTTGGAACATGCGCCAGGCAGTGCTCGATCACATCGACGTTGGCGCCTGCGCCATTGAAGTGCGTACTGAATGCCGCGCGCATGCCATGCGGCGTACCGTCATGGCCGAATCCAAGTCGCTCCATCAAAGCGTTCAAGCTCCGGTCCGCCATCGGACGTTTTGGATCGTCACGGTTCGGAAACAAGAACTCGTTGTTGGTCGGAACAATGGAGCGCAGCGTCCCGAGAAGACTCACGGCTTGTTTCGAAAGCGGCACCCAATGGGTTCGGCCAGCTTTCATGCGCTCGGCCGGCACCTCCCATTCCCCCGTCTTACGATTGAACTCGCTCCACTTCGCGCCGATGACCTCGCTCTTCCGACATGCAGTCAATACCATGAGCAGCATCGCTATGCGGGTCTGGTCGTTGATCGTGGTCAGGGCATCCAGCTTGCGCAGAAACTCACCCAGGAGCCTGGGTGAGAGCGCAGGGTGGTTGGATTGACTGCGCTTGCGAAGGATTCGAACTGGCGGCACTGGATTGTCTTCAATGAGGCCGCTGTCGATGGCGTATTCGAGGATGCCTGATAAATAGTTCCGCAGGTTGCGAGCCACCTGAGGGGCCCGCGCCTCAACTTCCTTCAGCGCTGAAGTCAACTCGAGGCGTGTAAGGCAGCTGATGGCGCGGTCCTTGAAGCGTGGCATCAAGTCCTTGTTGATTTCTCGATTGCGCTGCTTGATGGTTGCGGAGCGCAGGTTGGCGGCCGTTGCATCGTTCCAATCACTGGCAACTGCAGCGAACGAACCCTTTGTGCGCTGCAGTTCTGCGCGAACCTGAGCCTCCCTATGCTGCCTGCGCGCTTGCACGGGGTGGATGCCTTTTGCAACGAGCTTCCTCGCATCCGCGTGCTCACCGCGCGCCTCTGCCAGGCTGACCTCGGGAAATGCGCCAAGCGCTTGCAGCCCCTCCACGCCGTTCACGCGGAACTTGTAGCGCCACAGCTTGGAGCCGCTGGGCTGAACCAAGAGGAACAAGCCGCCGGTATCGGTGAGCTTGTAGGCGCGCTCTGAGGGCTGCGCGGACTTGATCTTCAGTGTTGTCAGCATTGGGGGTATGGCTTGGTCCGTACCCCCAAACATACCCCCAGATGTTCGAGATCACAAGAGATCGGGTTGAACCACTTGAAACATCAATAAGCGCTAAGTCATTGTTTTTACTGATTTTATTGAATCGCCCTAGGACGTTCTGGAACATCCTGGAATGCCCATGCACAGTTTAGGTGGCAATCTTCATGGGTGTGCGCGGGTGAAAGAAGCGTGCATTTTGCTCGCCGCCGGTGACAAGGTGCTTGAAGACCGCGACAGCGCCTCCATGTCAGGAGCATGAACACGCAAACCAGAACCTTGCCCGAGAGCTTTCGGGTCTTGCTGACCCTGGCGCAACTGCTGGAGCGCCTGGAACGCAACCTCGTCCCCACCTCGGCCGACCAGTACCGTTCGGTGGTGGAGCATCTATCGAAAGAGCTCGCCGATGTCGAACCGGGCGAAGACCTGCACGTCCTACTCGACACCTTCCCGGCTGCGTCGCAGCTCTACGAGAACCTGCAGTACCAGCACGCGGGCCTGTGCCGTTCGCCGCTGGATGCGTCGCTCGACGCCGAGTTGCGCACTCAGGACCTGATCCGCAAGCTTCAGCGCTGATCAGCGCTGATCAGCGCTGGGGCGGTCGCGCCAGCGCGAAAGCCAACCATGAGCCGACGCCCAGCGCGGCCAGCACCAGCATCACCTCGCGGTAGCCCGGCAGTGCCAGCAGCAGCCATGCTGCTGCCAGCGGCGCTGCGGCACGCGAGATCAACGCGATGCCCGACATCGCCCCGCTGATGCGGCCCACGTGCTCGCGGCCGAAGTATTCGGGCACCACGTTGCCCCTCACGATGGTGCTGAGGCCGTTCGAGATGCCGAACAGCACGGCAAACGCCAGCAGCCCGGCCAGATGATCGGCCAGCCCGAACAAGGCCAATGACAACGGCGTGCCCGCCAGCACCACCAGCCCCAGCGTGCGTTGCGTGACGAAACGGCCCAGCCACAGGTAGACCACGCGCCCGGCCACCTGCGCCGGGCCGACCCACATCACCACCGTCAGCGCCTGCGCTTCGCTCGTGCCCTTGGCCGCAAAGGCCGGCATCACGTGTGCCCACAGCGCGGCCGACACGAAGGCGTAGAGCGTGAAGGTGATCGTCAGCAACCAGAACGAGCGGTGGCGCAAGGCCTCGTGCAGCGTGGCGTCGTCCGCCATGTCGTGCGCTGGCGCGCGCGAGGGTGTGTCCGGCCCTTGCAAGGCCCAAGCATGCAGCGGGGCCACGCCGAACAGCAACGCGATGCCGATGGCCCCCAGCGCCACGCGCCAGCCCCAGGTGGCGATCAGCCAGGCCACGACGGGGAACGACAGCGTGCTCGCGAACCCACCCACCAGCGTGAGCGAGGTGATGCCTTCGCGGTAGTGGTCGGGGAAGCGCTTGGTCAGCACCGCGAACGCCGGGTCGTACAGGGTCATCGCCATGGCCGCGCCCAGCACCGCCCAGGCCAGGTAGAGCAGCGTGAGCGTGTGCACCTGCGACCAGAGCAGAAAGCCGATGCCGGCCAGCGCGGCGCCCACGGTCATCACCCAGCGGCCATGGCCTTGGTCGATGGCGGCGCCGGCGGCGTAGCTGGTGACGCCCCAGACGGCGAGGCCGAGGGTGAACGCGCCCATCGTCTCGGGCTTGCTCCAGCCGAAATCGTGCTGCATCGGGAGCACGAACGATGAGAAGGCGTAGTACAGCGCAGCCCATGCGATGAGCTGGCCGACGGCCAGGGCTGCAATGGTGCTTCGGTATCCAGGGGGTGTCACCGGCGGCATTATCCCGAGCGGGGTTGTCCCGGCTGGGACGGGGCGCGTGCGAGCGGGCATGCTAGAACCCCGCACCAAGGAGGCACCCGATGGGGTCCATCACCGACGTTCCCGGCATCGCCGTCGGCCACTTCACAGACACGCGCCGACCCACCGGCTGCACGGTGATCCTCACGCCGAAAGGCGCCGTGGGCGGCGTCGATGTGCGCGGTGCGGCGCCCGGTACGCGCGAGACTGAGCTGCTCTCGCCGCTGAACACCGTGGAGGTGGTGCATGCGGTGCTGCTGTCCGGCGGCAGTGCCTTCGGGCTCGACGCGGCCGGCGGCGTGATGCGCTGGCTCGACGAACGCGGCATCGGCGTGCCGGTCGGTCCCGTGCGCGTGCCCGTGGTGCCGGCGGCGGTCTTGTTCGACCTGCTGATGGGCGACGGTTCGATCCGCCCCGATGCGCAGGCAGGCTATGCGGCCTGCATGGCCGCGAGCACCGAAGCGCCGGAGGAGGGCAATGGGGGCGCCGGTGCCGGTGCGGTGGTCGGCAAGCTCTTCGGCCTGGACCGTGCGATGAAGGGCGGCCTTGGCTGCGCCTCGGTCCGGGTGGCTGGCATCACCGTGGGCGCCATCGTCGCGGTCAATTCCACGGGCGACGTGATCGACCCGGCCACCGGCAGTCTCGTCGCCGGCGCGCGCAGCGCCGATGGGCTGCGGCTCTACGGCAGCACGCGCGCCATGCTGCAAGGCGAGTTGCCGACCCACATCGCAGTGGGGGCAGCAACCACCATCGGCGTGGTCGCGACCGACGCCGTCATCACCAAGAGCCAGGCCAACAAGATCGCCCAGATGGCGCACGACGGCCTGGCACGCAGCATCAACCCCGTGCACACCCAGAGCGATGGCGACACGCTGTTTGCGCTGGGCACCGGCGAAAGCGGCCTCACCGTGAACATCACGGTGCTGGGCACGCTGGCCGCGGAAGTCATGGCCCAGGCCGTGCTGAATGCTGTGCGCGCGGCCGAAAGCCTGCCATCGCTGCCGGCTTGCAGAGACATCACCACAAACGAAAGAGATGGAGACAGCCGATGAACATTCTTCGCCGAAGGCTGACGATGGCCCTGGTTACCGCTGCTGCATTGTTCGCGTCGTGCGCGAACGCGCCCCCTGCAGGCCCTTACCCACCGATCGTGTTCGTGCACGGCAACGGCGACACCTCCGGGCTGTGGCACACCACGATCTGGCGCTTCGAATCCAATGGCTGGCCGCGCGAGCGGCTCTACGCGATCGACCTGCCGTACCCGCTGGCGCGCGACACCGATGACAAGCCGCAAGACGGCCGCACCTCGACGGCCGAGCACATGCAGTTCCTGTCGGCCGAGGTCGACAAGGTGCTGCGAGCCACCGGCGCGAGCCGGGTGGTGCTGTTCGGCAGCTCGCGTGGCGGCAATGCCATCCGCAACTACATCGCCAACGGTGGTGGGGCGGCCAAGGTGTCGCATGCCATCCTCGGTGGCACACCCAACCACGGCGTGCAGGCCAACCCCGACAGCAACCCAGGCAACGAGTTCAACGGTGCCGGCCCTTTCCTCAGCGGGCTGAATGCGCCCAAGGGGCCGAACGGCGATGAGGTGACGCCGGGCGTGAAGTGGATGACCATCCGCTCCGACAACAACGACAAATACGCCCAGCCCGATGGCGTATGGCTCGGCGCCAAGGGCAAGCCGACGAACGTGAGCTACGACGGCCCGGCGCTCAAGGGCGCCGAGAACGTGGTGATCCCCGGCATCGACCATCGCGAGACGGCGTTCAGCCCGGCTGCCTTTGCGCAGGCCTACCGCTTCATCACCGGCCAGCCGCCCGCCGTGTTGACTATCGTGCCCGAGGCCAAGGTGGTGCTCGACGGCAAGGTGTCGGGCCTCGGGCTCAACAACGTGCAGGGCGGCTACGCGACCAACCTGCCGCTCGAGGGCGCGACGGTCGACGTGTTCGCGACCAACCCGGCCACCGGCGAGCGCCTGGGCACCGCAGTTCACGGCAAGCTGATCGGCGCCGATGGCCGGTGGGGTCCGTTCACCGCCGATGGCAAGGCGAGCTACGAGTTCGTCATCCACGCGCCCGGTTATGCGGTGACGCACATCTACCGCTCGCCGTTCCCGCGCTCGTCTGAGGTCATCAGCTTGCGTGCCGAGCGTTTGGTCGATGCCGACAAGGACGCGAAAGCCGTGGTCACGCTGACCCGGCCGCGGGGCTACTTCGGCGTGCCGCGCGACCAGATCAGCCTCGATGGCAAGAGCCCGCCGGCCGGCATTCCCTCGGGTGTGGCAGGTGTTTCCACGGCCAAGCTGAAGGTGATGGATGCGGCCGGTCGATCGGTGGTTGGCGAATTCAACGGCGAGCGCATCGCGGGGATCGCCTGGCCGGTGGCCGAGAACCACGTGGTGCTGCTGGAGCTGCACTGACGCACAGAGATAATGCGGCCCCCAGCCGGGTCGCGCCTCATGAAACTCTCGCAAATCCTCTTCTCCCAAGGCTTCGGCGCCCGCCGCGAATGCGAAGGCCTGATCGCGTCGGGCCACGTCAGCATCGGCGGCCAGGCGCATGACGACCCATTCGAAGACCTGGCGCCCGAGGGCCTGGTGTTCAGCGTGCGCGGTGAATCGTGGCCGTACCACGCCAAGGCCTTGATCGTGATGAACAAGCCACAAGGTGTGGAGTGTTCGCAAAAGCCCAAGCACCACATGAGCGTCTACAGCCTGCTGCCCGTGCCGCTGCGCCGCCGTGACCTGCAAAGCATCGGCCGGCTGGATGAAGACACGACCGGGCTGCTCCTGTTCACCGACGACGGCGCGCTGATCCACCGCTTCACCTCGCCGAAGAAGCACGTGAACAAGGTCTACGACGTGACCTGCAAGCACGCCGTCACGCCCGACCAGGTGCAGCAGCTGCTGGCCGGCGTGAAGCTGATTGACGATCCGGCCACCGTGGCAGCCGCAGCCTGCGAAGTGACCGGCGAGCTGACGCTCAAGCTCACGCTCACCGAAGGCAAGTACCACCAGGTCAAGCGCATGCTGGCCGCGGTGGGCAACCGGGTCGAGGCATTGCACCGCAGCGCGTTCGGCGCGCTGACGCTGCCACCCGAGCTGGCGCCCGGCCAATGGCAGTGGCTGAGCGGGCCTGAAGTGGTCAGCCCGCGATAATCACCGTATGCAAGTTTTTCGTGGGATTCACCACCCGGAGATCGCTCGAGCCTGCGCCCTGACCATCGGCAACTTCGATGGCGTGCACCGCGGCCACCAGGCCATGCTGGCGCTGCTGAGGTCCGAAGCCCAGCACCGCGGCCTGCCGTCGTGCGTGATGACCTTCGAGCCGCATCCGCGCGACTATTTCGCCCGCGCCGCCGGCAAGCCTGAAACGGCACCGGCCCGCATCGCAACGCTGCGCGACAAGCTGAGCGAGCTGGAGCGTTGCGGCATCGACCAGGTGATCGTGCTGCGTTTCGACCGGCCTCTCGCCACGCAGACCGCACAGGCCTTCATCGAAGAGGTGTTGGTGCGCGGGCTCGGTACGCGCTACGTGCTGGTCGGCGACGACTTCCGCTTCGGCGCGAAGCGGGCCGGTGATTACGCGATGCTCGACGCGGCTGGTGCCACGCAGGGCTTCGACGTGGCGCGCATGAACAGCTACGAGGTGCATGGCCTGCGCGTGTCCAGCTCAGCCGTGCGCGAGGCGCTGGCAGAGGGCAGCATGGCCCAGGTGGCGGCGCTGCTGGGCCGGCCCTACAGCATCAGTGGCCACGTGGTGCATGGCCAGAAGTTGGGGCGTGACCTGGGTTTCCGCACGCTGAACCTGCGCTTTCCGCACGCCCGGTCGGCGGCGATGGGCATCTTCGCGGTGCGCGTTCACGGCCTGGTCGATCGTGTGGTTGACGGTGTCGCGAGCCTCGGTGTGCGCCCCACGGTCGACGACAGCGGGCGCGTGCTGCTGGAGACGCATTGCTTCGATTGGCCCGCCGAACTGGGCGCCGAAGGAGGCTACGGTAAAATCGTCCGCGTGGAACTGCTGCACAAACTGCGTGATGAAGCCCGGTACGACGGGCTGGAAGCACTGACCGAGGCCATCAGGTTGGACGCCCGCAACGCGCAAGACTTTCTGGCTGCGCACGCGTCTCAGCGCCGCCAGACCACGCGCGATCGAATTTAGCGCTCGCCTCACCTCTGCTTTGCGAGCCCCGGCCGGCTCTTCCCACTGCCCGGCCGGCATCCAAATTTCTGGAGCGTGCCTCCGCGGCACGCCAAGCGCCATGACCGACAAGACTCCTTCCACGCCCACCACGACCACCGACTACCGGGCCACGCTCAACCTGCCCGACACGCCGTTCCCGATGCGCGGCGACCTGCCCAAGCGCGAGCCGGGCTGGGTGAAGGAATGGGCCGACAACGGCATCTACCAGCGCCTGCGCGAGTCGCGCCACGGCAAGCCGCTGTTCGTGCTGCACGACGGCCCGCCGTATGCGAACGGCACGCTGCACGTCGGCCATGCCGCCAACAAGATCCTGAAAGACATGATCATCAAGGCGCGCCAGCTCAAGGGCATGGACGCGCGCTACACGCCGGGCTGGGACTGCCACGGCCTGCCGATCGAGAACCAGATCGAGAAGACCTTCGGCCGCAACCTGAGCCGCGCTGACGTGCAGGCCAAGAGCCGCGCCTACGCCACCGAGCAGATCGCCCAGCAGATGGCCGACTTCCAGCGCGTGGGTGTGCTCGGCGACTGGGAGCACCCGTACCGCACGATGGACTTCGGCAACGAGGCCAACGAGATCCGCGCGCTGAAGCGAATCATCGAGCGCGGCTTCGTCTACCGTGGGCTGAAGCCGGTGTACTGGTGCTTCGACTGCCATTCGTCGCTGGCCGAGTTCGAGATCGAATACGCCGACAAGAAGTCGCAAACGGTCGACGTGGGCTTCCTTTGCGCCGAGCCGGCCAAGCTCGCGGCTGCCTTCGGCCTGCCATCACTCGCCAAAGACGCCTTCGCGGTGATCTGGACCACGACGGCCTGGACCCTCCCGGCCAACCAGGCGCTCAACGTCGGCCCGGCGATCGAGTACTCGCTGGTCGACACCGAGCGTGGTCTGCTGATGCTGGCGAGTGCGCTGGTCGAGAAGTGTCTCGAGCGCTATGCCCTCACGGGCCAGGTGATCGCCACCGCCCTGGGCGCGAAGCTCGAAGGCCTGAACTTCCATCACCCGCTGGCCCATGTGGACCCGGGCTATGACCGCCTCTCGCCGATCTATGCGGCCGAGTACGCGACGGCCGACGACGGCACCGGCATCGTCCACTCGTCGCCGGCTTACGGTCTGGAAGACTTCAACTCCTGCGTCTCGCACGGGATGAAGCTCGACGACATCTTGAACCCGGTGCAGGGCAACGGGCAGTACGAAGCGAGCTTGCCGCTTTTCGGCGGCATGAACATCTGGAAGGCCGCGCCGCTGGTGGCCGATGCGCTGCGCGATGCGGGCCGCCTGTTCGCCACCTCGACGCTGGTCCACAGCTACCCGCACTGCTGGCGCCACAAGACACCGGTGATCTACCGCGCCGCGGCGCAGTGGTTCGTGCGCATGGACGAAGGCGTGGGCGTGTTCGCGAGCGAGAAGCCTGCCAAGACGCTGCGCCAGACCGCGCTCGATGCCATCGAAGAGACGAGCTTCTACCCCGAGAACGGCAAGGCGCGCCTGCACGACATGATCGCCAACCGGCCCGACTGGTGCATCAGCCGCCAGCGAAACTGGGGCGTGCCGCTGCCGTTCTTCCTGCACAAGGAAACGGGCGAGTTGCACCCCGACACGATGGCGCTGATCGACCGTGCGGCCGGCATCGTCGAGCAAGGCGGTGTGGAGGCGTGGTCGAAGCTGGCGGTGGAAGACGTGCTCGCTGTTTATGGTGAAAACGAGGCCGCGCAGTACACCAAGAGCAACGACATCCTCGACGTGTGGTTCGACTCGGGCTCGACCTTCTTCCACGTGCTCAACGCCAAGGTGGGCAGCCACCCCGGCGCCACGAGCGAAAAACAGGAAGCCGACCTCTACCTCGAAGGCCACGACCAGCACCGCGGCTGGTTCCATTCGTCGCTGCTGATCGCCTGCGCGATGGAAGGCCACGCGCCGTACAAGGGCCTGCTCACGCACGGCTTCACGGTCGACGGCTCGGGCAAGAAGATGAGCAAGAGCCAGGGCAACTTCATCTCGCTGCAAGACTCGGTGAAGGAAATGGGCGCTGAGATCATTCGCCTGTGGTGTGCGGCGACCGACTACTCGGGCGACCTGGCCATCGACAAGAAGATCCTGGCCCGCGTGGTCGATTCGTACCGCCGCATTCGCAACACGCTGCGCTTCCTGATGGCGAACACGAGCGACTTCGATCCGTCGAAGGATGCCGTGCCGCTGTCCGAGATGCTGGAGATCGACCGCTATGCGCTGGCGCGCGCGGCTGCCTTCCAGGCCGAGGTGCTGGCGCACTACGAGGTCTACGAGTTCCACCCGGTGGTGGCCAAACTGCAGGTGTACTGCAGCGAGGACCTGGGTGCGTTCTACCTAGACGTGTTGAAGGACAGGCTCTACACCACGGCGCCGAAGTCACTGGCACGGCGCAGCGCGCAAACGGCGCTGTGGCACATCACGCACGCGATGCTTCGTTGGATGGCGCCGTTCCTCAGCTTCACGGCCGAAGAGGCGTGGAAGATCGTGGCGCCGGGCACCTCGCCATCGATCTTTACCGAGACGTACAGCGACACCTCGGCATGGGCCGACGAGGCGTTGCTCGCCAAGTGGCAGCTCATCCGCAAGGTGCGCGACGAATCGAACCGCCGCATCGAGGACTTTCGTAGCCTTGGCAAGGTAGGCTCTTCGTTGCAGGCGAACGTTGATGTGTCAGCGAAGAATGAAACTCAGAACATTCTCGCCAGCCTCGGTGATGATCTTAGGTTCGTACTCATTACGTCTAAGGCTGTTCTTCTGGAGTTGCCGACTGATGATGTTGAAGACTTCCGCGTTACGCCTTCAGCCAGCACATCGACCAAATGCGAACGCTGCTGGCACTACCGCGACGACGTGGGTGTAGACCCCGCCCACCCAACGATCTGCGGCCGCTGCACCAGCAACCTCTTCGGCACTGGCGAATCACGGAAGGTAGCCTGAACATGGCATTCAAGAAATCGGGCAGCCTGCTGCCCTGGCTGGGCGTTGCCCTGGTCGTGATTGTGCTGGACCAGATCACCAAGTGGCTGATCCTGCGCGACTTCCAGTACGGTGAGAGTGTCTACGTCACCTCGTTCTTCAACATCGTGCGGGCGCACAACACCGGCGCGGCGTTCTCGTTCCTCGCTGGGGCATCGGGCTGGCAGCGCTGGTTCTTTGTGGGGCTGGGCGCGGTGGCGGCGGTCTTCATCATCTGGATGCTGCGCAGCCACGGCGGGCAGCGCATGTTCGCGCTGGCCTTGTCGTTGATCCTGGGCGGTGCCGTCGGCAACGTGGTCGATCGCCTGCAGCACGGCTATGTGGTCGACTTCATCCAGGTGCACTGGGGCGCCCAGTACTTCTTCCCGTCGTTCAACGTGGCCGACAGCGCGATCACGCTGGGCGCCATCTTGTTGATCCTCGACGAGCTGCTGCGCGTCAGGCGAGGCAGGTGACGACCCCTCGGTCGACGGATACGTCGGCCGGCCATGCGGCTTGCATGCCGCATGGCGCTACGGCGGGCAATTCCCGAGCAGTCGGGAATTGCTTGTCCGCCTACGCTCCCCCGGGGGGGATGCGGCCCGGCTTGGGGCGGCCCGGCGCTCGGCCCGCACCCTCGCTTAGCTGTTCATCAGCCGAAGTGGCAGACGTAGTGCAGCGTCTGCGTCACCTCGATGTCGAACGACGACTTGCCCGGCACCTTGAAGCTCTGCCCCGCGCTGTAAGGCAGCCAGCTCTCGCTGCCCGCGAACTTCACGCGGCACACGCCTTCCACCAGCTCCATCAGCTCGGGCTCGCCGGTGCTGAAGTGCAGTGACGACGGGAGGATCACGCCCACGCTTTTCTTCGTGCCATCGGCCAGCTCGATGCTGTGCGAGACGCACTTGCCGTCGAAATAGACGTTGGCGCGGGTGCTGATATGGGCTTGGATCTTGTCGGTCATGGCGTTCCAGTTGCGGAGAGAGAGGGTAGCGATCAATTCTAGTGAGGTCGATTCGGTGGATTTGAGCCTGCAACGTGTGGATACGGTGGGTTCCGAGGGCTCGGCTAAGCTTCTCGTCATGTTCCCCGAAGGCCCCGACCGCGCATGAGCGCAACGCCACCTGCCGCATCGGTGCCGGCCACCGAGCAAGACGGGCACGATGCGCTGCCCGCCGGCACGCGGCTCGATGAATTCGAGATCCTGCGCGTGCTTGGCGTGGGCGGCTTCGGCATCGTCTATCTGGCGATGGACCATGCGCTCGAGCGCCAGGTGGCGATCAAAGAGTACATGCCGGGCTCGCTGGCGGTGCGGGGGCAGAGTTCGATGGTGTCGCTGCGCTCGGCTTCGCACGGCGAGACCTTCGGCATCGGCCTGCGCTCGTTCGTAAACGAGGCCAAGCTGCTGGCACGCTTCGACCACCCGTCGCTGGTCAAGGTCTACCGTTTCTGGGAGGCCAACGGCACGGCCTACATGGTGATGCCGTTCTACCCCGGGCGCACGCTGAAGGAAGAGCGCCGCGTGATCGGCCAAACCCCTGCCGATGCCTGGGTGCGCAGCATGGTCGAGCCGCTACTCGGCGCGCTCGATGCACTGCACAAGGCCGATGTGTTTCACCGCGACATCGCACCCGACAACATCCTGCTGTCGCCAGATGCCCAGCCGGTGCTGCTCGACTTCGGGGCCGCGCGGCGCGTGATCGGCGACCGCACGCAGACGCTCACCGCCATCCTCAAGCCCAACTTCGCGCCGATCGAGCAGTACGCCGAGGTGAGCCACCTGCGCCAGGGGCCGTGGACGGATCTCTACGCGCTGGGCGCGGTGCTGTACTTCGTGGTGACCGGCAAGCCACCGATGCCGGCTTCCACACGGGCGGTCCACGACGAGCTGTTGCTGCTGGGCGCTGCCGACAGCCCGTATGCGCATGGGTTGACGCTCACGCTGCGCAAGACCATCGACTGGGCACTTGCGGTGCGGCCGGGCGACCGGCCGCAGAACGTGCAGCAGTTTCGCGATGCCCTGGCCGGGCTGATCGTGCCGCCCGAGCGGCCGGTGGTCGACATCTCGATGGAGCCGACGATACCTGCCGATCGCGTGGCCAACGCCTGGGCGCCGACGGCACCGCACGAGTCAACATCGGCCGAAATCAGCTCGAAGCTGATGCTGGACGCCGACAGCTCGGCTTACGCGCCGACGATGATCGTCGCCAACCTGGCTGCGCCGCCTGCCCCGGCCAGGCCGCAACCGGCTGTGCCGGCACAGGCCAGGCCGAGGTCACGGCGTTCCGCGACGGCGCCGGCCCCTGCGCCTCGTTCGCGCATGGGTTGGCTGGCCATGGGGGTGGGCATGGTGGTGGTGGCGGTGGCGTCGTGGATGCTGGGTGCACGCCACGAGGCACGGGAAGATGCGGCACTGCCCACCATCCGGATGCAGCCGAACGAGCCGGTGCCGATGGCCGCGACCTCGGAGCCCGCCGCCCAAGCCATCGACGCAGCGGCATCCTCGCCAGTGCGAGCAGCCCCTGGGGTGGCCGCCGCCGAGCCCAAGGCCAAGCCGGCTGCGAACAAGGCGCAGCGAGCCGCGTCACGGCCAACCTCTGGCACCGCGAACGCGGTCGCCAAGACGCCCGCGGCGCCCGTGCCGGTGACCGCTGAGAACACCTCGTCGGCAACGCCTCGCCAAGCCTGCGGATCGCGTGTCTTCGTCGCGATGTTGAGGTGCATGAAGCGCGAGTGCGAGACGGCTCGTTACCGAGACCACCCGCAGTGCCAGAAGCTGCGCCGCGAAGAGGATGCGACCCGCGCGCAGGGTGGCTGATTCAGCCGGCGGGCTGCAGCGCGGGAGGCAATGCGCCGCGCACCCGTTGCAGCGTGAGCTGCAGCCGTCGCGCGTCGGCGCTGGCACGGTGGCGCGGGGCCTGCAGCTCGTTGCTCACGGCCTGCAGCGTGGCGTGCCAGTCTTGCGCCTGCTGTTCGTTCAGCAGCCTGCGCAGGCTGTCGAGCTTGAAGCTGGGCTGCATGCCGGCTGACTCGTACAAGGCCGACAGCCAGGGATAGTCGTGTGCCCAGCCGTCGCTGAACACGGTGCGGCCGCGCAGCTGGTCATTCAGCAGGCGGGCCACCTCGGTGACATCGCGCCCATGTTTCATCAATGCTTCGCGGCGGATGTGGTGGATCTGCTCGGCGGCCGGGTCCCAATGCGTCCAGTCGGGGGCAGGGCGGATCAGCGTGCAGAAGCTGCTGCCGTCGGGCAGCACGAAGCCGACTTCGATCGGGTAGCTGTCGCGCCCGAAGCCCGACGCCTCGAGGTCGAGGATGGTCGGCACGTCACCTGTCGCTGCCCAGGAGGGCAGGGTCACAGGGCGGATGCTGGCAACCATGGGTAGGGACTGTTAACGCTATGGGAGGGCTCGCGCCGGGCCTGGGCCCGGCCCTGCGGGTGATCTCAGCAAACAGCCGCCAGCCGCGTTGCACGGCTTGCCCGGGCAGGCAGCCCGAGCCGCACCGTGCGCCTTGCTGGCGGCTGTTTGCTGAGTCACGCGAGCCCTCCCATAGCGTTAACAGGCCCCAGCTTAACCACTGCCGGCTCCGCGCGAACCTGAGGTAAGCCCGCTCGCATCAGGTGTTTTCAGCGTTTTGATGCCTGCGGTCAGGGCGCGGTGATGCGGGTGATGCCGCCCCGTGTCAGCACGTAGAGCGCGCCGTCGGTGCCCACCAGCATGTCGACTGGGCTGTCTTGCACGCTCGAGAAGGCATAGGCCGTGTAGCCGTTCGCGGGGTCCAGCCGCCCGATGAAGCGGGTGCCGTACTCGGAGAAGAAATAGTTCTTGCGGTAGCTGGCCGGGAAGGGCCCGCTGGCCGGGTAGAACGTGCCCCCCGCGATGCAGAAGCCGACGAAGAAGCCGCCGGTGCCGGAGCCCGCGGGTGCGGCGGCGCTGTGCCGGTAGGTGAACAGCGGGCTGGTGATGCCGGCGTTCGAGGTGAGACCTTCGGTCGATGGCCAGCCGTAGTCGGCGCCCGCGGTGCCGAGGTTGATTTCTTCCCAGGTGCCTTCGCCCACGTCGTTGATGTGGATGCGGCCGGTGACGGGCTCCACCGCGAAGGTGAAGGGGTTGCGCAGGCCGCTGGCCCAGATCGCCCGCGCCAGGCCGGTTTGCGTGGCGTAGAAGGGGTTGTCGCTCGGGATGGTTCCGTCGTCGTTCACGCGCAGCAGCTTGCCCAGCGGGATGCTCAGGTCGGGCGCGTTGGCCGACCGGGCGTTTTCGCCCACACCGACGTAGAGCTTGCCGTCGATGCCGAAATGGATGGCGCCGCCGTTGTGGTTGGTGGCGCTCGACAGCGCGGGCAGGTCGACCAGCACCTGCTCGGCACCCGTGGACACATCGCCGTTGGCCATGAAGCGGCTGACGCGGTTGTGCGACCCGCCTTCGGTGCTGGTGTAGTGCACGTAGACCCAGGGCGTGGTCGCGAAGTTGGGGTGCAGCGTCACACCGATCAGGCCGCGCTCGCCGTTGGCATCGACCGTCAGCGTGACGAAGGGTGTGGCCAGCATCTGGCCGTTCTTCACCACACGCAATTGCCCGGCTTGCTGGGCGACGAACAACCGGCCGTCGGGCGCGGTGGCGAAGGCGGTGGCGCTGCTCAGGCCAGTGATCCAGGCTTCGTTCTTGGTGAAACCCTGCGGCAGATCGGGCCCGTTCACGCGCACCGTGGCAGTCGACCACGCCGACAGATTGCCTGCAGCATCGCGGGCACGCGCACGCACGATGTGCTGGCCGTACGGGTAGCTGCCGGTGACCCAGCTCGCCTGGTACGGCGAGGTGGTGTCTTCGCTGCCGACGATCACGCCATCGACCTGGAATTCGACGCCGGCCACGCCAACGTTGTCGGTTGCGGTGGCGGTGGCGGCGAGCGTCACGGTGCCAGTCAATGCACCGGCGAAGTCGGCAGGCGATGTGAGCGTGGCGACGGGCGCCTGGTTGTCAGGGCCCGTGGCGGCTGTCACGGTCACGGCGACGGCTGTGCTGGTGGTGGTGTCGCCGTCGTCATCGGTGGCGCGGGCAGTCAGGTTGTGCACGCCTTCAGCGCTTGGAGTCCACGAGAAAGCGAAGGGGCTGGTGGTGTCTTCACCGAGCAGGGTGCTGCCGTCGTAGAACTGAACCCTGGCGACGGTGCCATCACTGTCGGCAGCGGTGGCAGAGAGTGCCACCGGCGTGCCCACCACGCCGTTGGCGGCTGCACTCAGCGAGACCGTGGGAGGCTGATTGGTGACCGCGCCCTGGTCGGCAAAGGTGGCGGTGTAGGTGGTCGTGGCCGTGGGCGTCGAGAGGGTGTGGGCGGCTGCACCACCGTCGCTCCAACTGGCGAAGGTGTAGCGGTGGCCGTTGAACACCTGCTCGAGCGCACCCACGTCACGCTCGATGCCCTGCACACCGGTGAAGACGTGAGGCCCGGTGATCGGCTGGCCGTCGAGCGTCAGCTGCAGACCGGCGGGCACCGTGGCCAGCGTGACCTGGGCCTTGCGCGGCAGCACGTCGCGCGTCACCTCGACGGCGTGGCCCGCGCTGTCTGTTGCCGTGAAGTGAAAGCGGTACCAGATGTTGTCGGAGACCTCGCCGCGCACAGGAATCGTGACGTTGCCGCTGCCGCCTGCCGTGGGCTGCTGGAACGGATGCGTGTGCGTGTCGTGGTGCAGGTCGGCACGCCAGCTCAGGCCGCTCGTGCCGAGGGGGCCGTCTTCGGCATCGGTGGCGCTGCCGGTGAAGGTGAGCGTGTCGCCGGCCTTGAAGGTGGTGCCCTCGGCCGGGCTGGTGATGACGGGCACCGGCGGGGTGTCGTCGTCACCGGAGCCGCAAGCGGCCAGCAGCAGGGCGAGGGCAAGCGCCGGCACGGCACTTCGAAAGGCCGAATGCATGTTCATGTCTCGCTCCTGTTGTCACCTGGCATACGCAAGCCTGATGCTGCGCTTGTTGCGCGATGTTGTCGGGGCACTGTAGCGCTAGGGTTTGTCCGAGGCGGCCACGTGGTTCAAGCGCTGCCATGCTTGCGGCCATACCGATTGCTCGAAATTGCCGATTCAACTTCAGGAGCCTCTGTGTCCAACGCCGCCGCTGCCCCCACCCGCCCGCATGAGCGAATCTGGCCGGCACGCCTGCCGCGCGCGTTGGTGTTGCCGTCGACCAGCCTGTGGTTCAACCTCGACGTCAGCGCGCAGCGCTACCCCGACAAGGCAGCATCCGTGTTTTTCGGCCGGTCGACAACGTACCGCCAGTTGCACCAGCAGGCCGACCACGTGGCCGGCTGGCTGCAGAGCGTGGGCGTGAAAGCCGGCGACCGCGTTGGCTTGTTCATGCAGAACTGCCCGCAGTTCGTCGCCGCGTTCTACGGCATCCTGCGCGCGAACGCGGTGGTGGTGCCCATTAACCCGATGAACAAGGCCGACGAGTTCCAGCACTACATCACCGATCCCGAAGCGCGCGTGGTGATCTGTGCCGCCGACCTGGCCGCGATCGTCGAGACGGCCAACATGGCCGTGCCCGCGGCCAAGCGCCTGAGCCACGTGCTGGTCACGCGTTATGCCGATGCCATGCCCGATGCCGACCGCATGGCGCCGGAAGACGCGCCCTCGGCCCCGCTCGAAACTTGGCTGCGCAGCAACCCGGCATTGCCAGCACCTGGCGAGGGCAGTGCCGCCTATGTACGCTGGCACGACGCGCTGGCCCAGGCATTGACGCCCGGCCCGCACACTGCCCAGCCCGACGACCTGGCCGTGCTGCCCTACACCTCGGGCACCACCGGCAACCCCAAGGGCTGCATGCACACGCACCGCACCGTGATGCACAACACCTGCAGCGGCATGCAGTGGTCCCATGGCGGGCCCGAGGTGGTGGGCCTCGGTGTCGTGCCGATGTTCCACGTCACCGGCCTGGTGGGCATGTCGTCGGCCGTGTTCTGCGGTGCCACCGTGGTGCTGATGCCGCGCTGGGACCGCGAGGTCGTCGGCCGTGCGATCTCGCGCTACAAGGTCTCGCACTGGACCTGCATTCCGACGATGGTGATCGATCTCTTCGGCAGCCCCAACTACAAGAGCTTCGACCTCTCCAGCCTTCGCTTCTTGAACGGCGGTGGCGCGTCGATGCCGGCGGCGGTGGCCGATCGGCTCGAGAAGGAGTTCGGCATCGTCTTCGCCGAAGGCTACGGCCTCACCGAAACCTCGGCTGCCACGCATGCCAACTTGCCCGAGCGGGCCAAGCCACAGTGCCTGGGCATCCCGATCTTCGGTGTCGACTCGCGCGTGGTGGACCCGATCACCTTGCAGGAGCTGCCGCCCGGCGAGGTCGGCGAAATCATCAGCCACGGCCCGCAGGTCTTCAAGGGCTACTGGCGCCAACCCGATGCCACCGCAGCCGCCTTCATCGAGTTCGAAGGCAAGACCTTCTTCCGCACCGGCGACCTGGGCCGCATGGATGAAGAAGGCTACTTCTTCCTGACCGACCGGCTCAAGCGGATGATCAACGCGAGCGGCTTCAAGGTGTGGCCGGCCGAGGTGGAGATGCTCCTGTACAAGCACCCTGCAGTGCAGGAGGCCTGCATCATCGCCGCGCGCGACGCCTACCGAGGCGAGACGGTCAAGGCCGTGGTCGTGTTGCGCGCCGAAGCCAAGGGCAAGACCAGCGAGCAGGACATCACCGACTGGGCCCGCGACCACATGGCGGCCTACAAGGTGCCGAAGATCGTGCAGTTCGCCGACAGCCTGCCGAAGTCGGGTTCGGGCAAGGTCATGTGGCGCCTGCTGCAGGATCAGGAAGGCAAGTGAGTCGGCGTCAGAACGAAGAACCGGGCTGCTTCAGGAATTCGATCTCGTCGGGCGTCGATGCGCGTCCCAGGATGGCGTTGCGGTGTGGGAATCGACCGAACCGCGCAACCACCTCGCGGTGCCGCTTCGCGTAGTGGAGCAGTTCTTGGGTGTCCGGCGCCTCGGTGGCGAGCTGGGTGAAGCGCCGCACCGATTCGTCTTGCGCGGTCAGGTCTTCGGCGTGTTCGAGCGGCATGTAGATGAAGAAGCGCTGCCACGGTGGCAGCGCTGCGTCCTCGCCGCGTGCCAGCATCGCGCGGGCAGCTGAGAGCGCCTGCGGATCGCCGGCAAACGAGCGCGGCGTGTTGCGAAACACGTTGCGGGTGAACTGGTCGAGCACGATCACCTGGGCGAGTGCGGTCTCGGCCTTGTCCTGCCAGCTGCTCAACTCACCACGCAAGGCCTGTTCGATCAACGGGCCGAAGCGCTGGGCGATCTCGCGGTCGAACGCCTCGCTCTTGCGGAACCACTCGGCCCGCGACACCGCGGGCGATGCGTCACCGAACCAGAACTGCAGCACGGCATGTGCGTCGTCGGCCATGGCGTTCAGCGTGCGAGCTGTTCCCACAGGTAGGTGAACTCGAGCGCCTGCTTGTGCGCGCGTTGTTCGTTGTCGGCCGCACCGCCGTGGCCGCCTTCGATGTTCTCGTAGTACAGCACGTCGTGCTTCTGCGAGAGCATCAGCGCGGCCATCTTGCGCGCGTGGGCGGGGTGCACGCGGTCGTCGCGGGTCGAGGTGGTGAACAGCACGCGCGGGTATTTCACGTCGGCTTTCATGTTCTGGTACGGGCTGTACTTCGAGATGTAGGCCCACTCTTCGGGGAGGTCGGGGTTGCCGTACTCGGCCATCCACGACGCGCCGGCCAGCAGCGTGTGATAGCGGCGCATGTCGAGCAGGGGCACCTGGCACACGACGGCATTGAACAGGTCGGGGCGCTGCGTGAAAGTGGCGCCGACCAGCAGGCCACCGTTGCTGCCGCCCATGATGCCCAGGTGCTTGGGTGTGGTGATCTTCTGCGCAATCAGGTCTTCGGCCACGGCGATGAAGTCGTCGTAGCTGCGCTGCTTGTTGGCCTTCATCGCGGCCTGGTGCCACGCCGGGCCGAACTCGCCGCCGCCGCGGATGTTGGCGACGACCAGCACGCCGCCACGCTGGTACCAGGCGCGGCCGTAACCGCCCGAGTACCA